>Ga0335075_10001833_pt1 | contig 34525 bp, 31 predicted proteins | sample Lox_Sample_24_FD_206723 | JGI IMG/M metagenome (GOLD analysis project Ga0335075, IMG submission 206723) | Soil microbial communities from Loxahatchee National Wildlife Refuge, Florida, United States - Lox_Sample_2.4 | ecosystem: Environmental > Terrestrial > Soil > Wetlands | place: USA...
GCGACCGCCTCTGACCGGAGAGCCTACCGGGCACGGCGCCGCGGTCATCCCGGTTCGGCCGGCACAGTCAGGCCACACAGCAGCGAACCAACGGCATGCAACCTCTCCGGCCGACACAGGCAGCCGCCGCTGAGGCATGTTGAGCCGCCCCGCGCGGACCACCGGGTGCAAACTGCAGCAGTCCGCTGGTTACCGCTTTTCATAATTCCGAACGGTCCCGAGGTGTCTCCCGACCGTCCCGAAGATATCCGCCGCCGTCACGACGATGATGTCGTCATGGTTGCCAGGCACGTTTGTGACCTCCTTACGAGCGAGGCAATGACCTGTCGCTATTCACGGAAAACTTCGCCGTCGGGTATGCTAAGCGCATATTTCTTCGGGAAGAGCGACAGAAAACGTGGATACAACCATCATCTTCGCCTCGAACGTGCCGCCTGCGACAATCGCAGGCCGGGTGCGCCGCGGCGAGCTCGTGCGCTTGGCGGCAGGCGTCTACACCAGCGATGTTACGTCGGATCCGACTGCGGTGACGGCGCGAGAGTGGCCGGCTATCGCCGGAGGGCTGTTCCCTGGCGCGGTCATCACCGACCGCTCCGCCGTGACCGGGGGACCTGTCGACGGCGTGCTCTACCTCGCCCGCGATGGCCGGGCCAGAGATGTCGAGTTGCCGGGCTTGCGGGTGACGGCAAGGCCAGGCGCGGGGCCACTGGACGGAGACATCCCGCTGCCCGGGGGCCTGTACCAGGCCAGCAGGGGACGCGCCCTGGCAGAGAACGCCCGGCCATCTCGCTCCCGGGCTGGCCGGGCGCGCCGCACGTTGGACACTGCCGAACTAGGTGACTGGGTCGACCGGCTGTACCAGTCAGACGGGCCACAGCGCCTCGCCCGGTACCGGGCACAGGCCGAGCAGGTCGCGAGTCTGGTCGACGCCCCGGAGGACGCGGTGAGGGCGCTGTCCCAGATGATCGGGGCAGCACTGGGCACGAAGCAGATCACGACGCCATCCCGTGCGCTGACGGCACGCCAGGCGTCGCTGCCTTACGACCAGGACCGGATTCGGCTGTTTAGCCAGCTGGCTGACAGCCTGCGCCTCTCAGCCCCGCAGAACAGGCCAGTGGCCGATCCCCGAGACCCCCGCTATGAGTACCTGCCGTTCTTCGAGGCGTACTTCTCCAACTTCATCGAGGGAACCGAGTTCGAACTGGATGAGGCCGTCGCCGTCGTCTACGAAGGGAAACAGGTACCCGGGCGCGCGGATGACACCCATGACCTGGTTGGCACCTACATGGTCGTTGCCGACCTGGCCGGGATGACCACCCTGGCAGCCGCGCCGCAGGAGTTCCTGGATCTGCTGCAGTCCAGGCACGCCACCATCATGGGCGGACGGCCCGACAAGCGGCCCGGGGTCTTCAAAGAGGCCGTTAACCGTGCCGGGGACTCCCTATTCGTCCTGCCCGGGCTGGTAGCCGGCACGCTGCGCGCGGGATGGGAGGGGCTGGCGGCGCTGGACACCGCTTTCGAGCGTGCCGTCTACATGATGTTCCTCGTCTCGGAGGTTCACCCGTTCGATGACGGCAACGGCCGCGTCGCGCGCGTCATGATGAATGCCGAACTGGTCAGCGGCGGACAGTCAAGGATCATCATCCCGACGGTTTTCCGTGACGACTACCTCGGCGGACTCAGACAGCTGACCCGCCGGGGCGATTCAAGCGTGCTGATCAAGGCACTGCGCTACGGGCAGGATTACACCGCCAGGATCGACTTCTCGAGCCTTTCTCGCGCCACCGAGATGCTCCATGCGACCAACGCCTTCAACGAGCCAGGCAGCAGCGAACGCCTCCGACTGCCGGATGCGTCGCACTAGAGCCAGACGAGACCACGTGCGATCAAGCCGGCATCCTGTGACAGCGTGATTCACGAAAAAAGTGTTACTGTGAAAATGTGAAGAATATTACGGTCTCTGTTCCCGATGACGTCTACCGCAATGCCAGGGTCGCCGCCGCGCAGAACGACACCTCGGTGAGCGCGCTGGTCGTCGCCTACCTCGAGCAGCTGTCCGGACGGATAGACGAGTTCGCCCGGCTTGAGGCGCTGCAGCGTGAGGTGCAGGCCGGGATCGACCAGTTCCGCGCCGCCGACCGGCTGAGCCGTGATGAGGTGCACGATCGTGCGGTTCATTGACACCGACATCCTGCTCTACGCGATCTCCCGCGACCCGGCGGAGCAAGACAAGGCCAAGCGCGCCAACGATGTTCTAGCCGAGCGTGACCTGGCACTGTCAGTGCAGGTACTTCAGGAGTTCTACGTCCAGGCAACCCGCGCGAGCCGCCCGGACGCGATCGGCCACCGACAGGCGGTGCTGCTCATCGAGTCGTTCCGGCGCTTCCCGGTCCAGGACATTACGATCGGGATCATGATGGCCGCCCTGGACACCCGCCAGCGTTTCCAGCTCTCCTATTGGGACGCCGCGATCATCGAGGCATCCCGCGCGCTGGGCTGCACGCAAGTTCTGTCCGAAGACCTCAGAGAGGGCCAGGACTACGGCGGCGTCCGGGTCGCCAATCCGTTCCGTTGAAGAAGCTAACAACCTGTCCGGTTATGACTTGCATATAAGCGCGGAGGCTGCGCCCTGCGTGGTCTGGTCGCTGGCCTGCCCGAGTTGTTCGATGACGCTGTTTTCGTCACGCCACACGCTTCTGCCGCCCTCGACGGTGAGCTTGACCCGGTTTGACGGACATCCACCATCAGGGGTTCTGCCCCGAGAGGATGTCCGATCATGGAGAGCATGGGGAAAAAGCCCCGGCGGCGCCGTTCGTTTACTTCGGAGTTCAAGGCGGAGATCGTTGAGCTGTGCCAGCGCGGGGACCGGTCGGTAGGGCAGGTCGCGAAGGACTTCGACCTGACCGAGACGGCCGTGCGAGAGTGGGTCAGGCAGGCGGAACGTGACGCCGGCACGCGGGATGACGGCGGGCTGACCAGCGACGAGCGGCGGGAGCTGGCCGAGTTGCGGCGGGAGAACCGCCGGCTGCGCGAGGACGTGGACATCCTCAAGCGGGCCACGGCTTTCTTCGCGAAGGAGACCCGGTGAACTGCTACCCGTTCATCGAGGCGGAGAAGGTGCAGCGGCGCAACGTGAAGAGGGCGTGCGAGCTGCTGAAGGTCTCCAGGTCCGCCTGCTACGCCGCGCGCGGCGGCCGGCCCTCGAGCCGCGAACGGGAAGACGCCGAGCTGGCCGCCCGGATCCAGGTGGTCCACGAGGACTCCAAGGGCCGCTACGGCGCCCCGCGGGTCCACGCCCGGCTGCGCGCCCAGGGCCGCCGGCACTCCCGCAAGCGGGTCGCCCGGCTGATGCGGCGGTCAGGCCTGCAGGGCAGGGCCGCGAAGCGGTGGAAGAAGACCACCATCCCAGACCCGGCCGCGGCCGCCAGAGCCGACCGGATCCGGCGGGACTTCACCGCCGACGCCTCCAAGCTGAACACCAGGTGGTGCGGCGACATCACCTACATCGCCACCTGGGAAGGCTGGCTCTACCTCGCGACGGTGATCGACATCGCCTCCCGCCGGGTCGTCGGCTACGCCATGGCCGATCACCTGCGCACGGAGCTGATCGCGGACGCACTGTCCAACGCGGTCGCGGCCCGCGACCCGGGACCGGGCGTGATCTTCCACTCCGACCGGGGCTGTCAGTACACCTCGGCCGCCTACGCCGTCCTCGCCGAGCAGAACCAGGTCACGCTCTCGGTGGGCAGGACCGGGCAGTGCTGGGACAACGCGCTGGCGGAGAGCTTTTTCTCCTCGCTCAAGGGCGAGCTCATCGATACCAGGGCCTGGCCGACCCGGGCCGGGGCCAGGCGAGCGGTGGTCGAGTACATCGGCTGGTACAACGGCACCCGGCTGCATTCCTCACTCGGCTACCAAAGCCCCGCCGACTTCGAAAACAGCCATCACGAGAACGTCAGGCGAATAGCCTGACCTAGCCATCAACCCTGTCCGTCAAAGCGGGGCAACCTCAACGGTGTGACGGATAAGTTTGTACAGCCCTGTTCGGTCGACCGGGTTAACGAACTGACCGGGTGGTGAGTCAGCCAGCAATGCTCTCACTCCGGACAGCACAGCCGGTGACCTAAGGGTTGATGATCTCGTACTGGCCTTCGGCGAGCACGGCCTGCACGAAGTCGCCGTCGTGGTCTGCGGTTTGCGGTCTGAACGCCAGCTCCACTAGGCAGGTCCCGTCCGGCTTCGCCTCTAGAACCACTCCTTCCATACCGGCCGGGATGGTCCGGCCGTCGAAGAGGCTTTCGGCAGCCACCGTTATGCGCACCGAGTCATATTGCTTGGCTGCGGTCATCGCTCTGTCTCCTCCCGGTGAAGTTCCACCCACGCGGTTGTGAGCCTGGGAGAGCCGCGATCACTCTGGTCTTCCACGATCCAGCAGGTGACCAGCGTTGCGTGGGTGCCGTTGGGCCCGATGAAGCCATTGAGGACCTTGTGTTCTGGGCCGAACGGGGTGTCCCTAGTTTGGGCGACCTTCCCATGCAACAGCAGCTCATCACAGATCAAGTCGCGCAAGTCCTGCGCCGCCTCCTGCCGTGCCCGCAGGTCGTCTACGTCGTAGCCCAGTGCCCTCCAGCCTTCGGCTTTGCCCGCATTGTGCGGGTGACTAGAGTTGAGCGAGTACTCGCTGAATTTCCGGCGATCGAGTTCGGCCTGGTGCAGGTTCGGCAGGACGTCCCGAGCGTCTGGAAGCTCTTGAGTAGTCGCATGAAGCTCGACCTCCCGGACCATCCGCTCAGCCCGGTCGTGGCGCTGCACGTGATCATAGGGCTCGGACTCCACCCAGTCTCGCCCGTTCCAGCGCAACTCTCCTCGATAGATCTTGTTCTGTCGTTCGATCTCTTGTCCTGTCGGCGGCTGGGACAGGTAATCCCGACCGCCTGTTGGACGCGCCAGTTCCCGCGTCTCTGTCGCCCAGTCCGGGTCATCTCCCGGCTTATCGGCCGGCCGCGGACGGTCAATGCCCATGCCCGTACACAGGCAAGACACCATGCGGGCTGTCCGCATTGCCGTTCACGAGATTCCGGGACTTCCTCTGCTGCCGGTTCTACCGTGCGCTGCTCCGAATAGCGCTCGTAGTCGCTAGTGTGCCCCGATCTCCCCGCACGAGCCATCCGAAAATATGCGGGTTGCCAGGTCACGCGCCAATTGCGGGTTCTGGGACTGTGTTCAGCTGGAAGCTGACCTCGTAGGTCATTAGCTTGAGGCCTGGAAAGGCTGCCACGCCATAACGGAGTGCCTCGTCCGCCTGGTGGGCGACTATGAGTCCTTCCACGCGCTGGCCGGGCTTAGCGAGGTGGGTGCGGGTGTAGCCGATATAGCGAGCCGCCTGGCCGATGACTCTGTCCGATGGCCGTCCGCGCTTGAGCTCCACTACGACGAGTGCATCGGACTTGGGGTCGGTGCACAGGAAGTCCATCCGACCGACGGGAGTAATGAACTGTCGCCCTGATCGCCCGTCCGGACCGTGCCAGACCTCCAACGGGCGTCCCCAGCTGACGGAGCTCCAGTTGCTGGCAAGGAACTCCTCCAAGTGAGCTTCTAGGGCGAACTCGTCGGATTGCTCTGGTGTGATCTCCGCATCTGCATCGAGTTCATTGATTTCTTCATCGTCGTCAGTGTCTGCGGCTGCGTCTGGATCGTAGGGGATTAGGGTTTTGTCCGGCTGGCGCACGAATAGTGCGGGCATGCCGCTGACGTGGTAGTGATGGCGGCTTGGGTCGTTCGCGGTCAGACCCCTTGATGTGCGCGCGGACAGTGCTTGCTTTGACCTTGGGATAATGTTGCGCAAACCAGGCGACGATCTCACCGACTGTGTAGGGCGGGGAGAGTTCTGCTGCGGCATCTTTCATGGAGGGCCCAGATCGGCCTGTCGTAGATCATCACGGTCCTTTCCACGGCCAGCAGGCCGGGTCATGGCACATGGCTGACTTGAGTGGCAGCTTGCCGGTATGCCTCGGTGAGTGCAGCGAGAAGGGCGTCCGGGAAGGTGTGAACGGAATTGCCTTGCCTGAGCTTAGATCCGAGGATCGCTTCTATTGCCGGGATGGACTCGGGAGCGCGACGCTCGAAGACAGTGCGCCAGAACTGCATGTACGCGGACTTGGTGTCGCAAGCGATGCTGACCAGCCCAGCATTCTCGGCGGCGAGTCGCGGCAGCAAGGTGATTATTCCGGCTTTGCCCTGGTAGGTCGACAGCTTGACCAAATTCTCTCTTTCGAGGGCGTCTGCCCAGTCGGCGAGTTGAAGCAGAGCAACTCGCCGACTGGGCGGAACCTCAGCAATAGCCGCGCGAAAGTCACCGGAGCCTGGAGACAGGCCGCCGGCTTGGCGAGCGTCGACCTGGGCATCCGACATCTCTCTGACGCGGCGGGCAGGCTCGACGCGTTGCGGTACAAGCACACGGGACCCGCCAACTTCGTAGGCAGCCACGGTGACCAAGTCGATAACGATCTTGTCGGTCACTGACTGGAGGTAGCCGACCACCTGAACCAGTTCGTCAGGTGCGGAATCGAGGACGATGACCAGCCGGAAGCTTCCGTCGGCCAGGCTGCGGGCAAGCCCGTCGGTGAAATCGCCGGGATACACCGCATGCTGCTGGTCATCGGCTTGTACGGCATCGAGAACGGTGCCATAGGACCCGAGGCGACTGCCGAGGATTTGGGTTTCCAGCTGGCCAGGATCTAGGCCTTGTAGATATCCCGCATAAGAGAGCACCTGGGCGACCACCGCCCGGCGGGACTCAGCATTCCCGGCGAGCTTGACCTCAATGATCACCAGACGGCCGGTAGATTCCACGGCGACCAGATCGGCATATCCGTTGCCGAGGCGGACTTCCCGTCCAAGCACCGTCAGGTGAGGGGCTCCTGCCAGCGGTAGCATCTGCGGAGCTTGCTCCACAAGATCATGCAAATCGGCCTCCGCCGGGTAAGCCGTCGGTGACAAGAGCTGCCATTGCCCAGCTGTCCCTGATCCCCATATCGCACCCACAAACGGAAAGTAAACCGCCATTCCCTTCCGGCTGCCGGTGGTTCCGCGCACTCGTTGCGAACAAGCCGGAATGTCGTACTCGCGCCAGCTCGCCCGTTTTGCCCACCTTTGGTTCCTGTCAGTGTGCACACTCGAGGCTGAGTTTCCCGTCCGGGTCGTGGTACTGGGAGTGATTTGCGTGGGCGACACACGCCGGAATACCCATGATCCGCGGCGACTCACCCCATACTGGAAGGTAGGGGTATGTATCGATCGCCTGGCAACGCCGCCCCGTTGAATCAGCTTGAACCATCCATGCGGCGGGTCGGCAGATAGCCCCAATCAACCAGGAAGAACCATGAGCGGGGAGGATGAACTCGCGCCAAAAACAGCGCGTGGGAAGGAAGCTTCCCACGCCAGCAGAGTAAACAAAGGGAAAGAACATGAATAACCAGGCACCATCACTGGACGAGATTATCGGGAGCTACAGCAGCTCGCGATACCGCTCGACGCTGCCTGACTTCACCCTGGACATCGCGCCACGTCACGTCACGAACAATCCACCGTTGGTCACGGACGAGGGGGGCGATCGCAACGATGCCCAGGTGGTCACATCGTGCGGGATCCACAACGCTGGGGTGGAGCACTCCCGGCTCGGTACCGGGTTCCCTCCACAGTTGGAGAAAGTAACCGTAATCGGGGTAAGCTCCGCCAAAGAGGGAGTGAACATCTACCCTGAGATCCACTTCCAGGCGTATCACAGGGTTACGGGGGCGTGGATCATCGGGAAGGGCGTGACGAGGGAATCGTTCGCTCTCCGCGTCGTCACCTGCAACGACCTCGGGCAGACCGACGCTCTAGCGAAGGACATCAAGAACGTGGGAGGCTCAGCCCCGATCCACTTCACCGATGTTCGGTACTGCAGAAAGCGCGCCGGGTCGGACCTCCCGAAAGACACGGTTAAGGCCGCTGTGCGCCGCATCAGTGATGCGGCGCGCCGTAAGGCATCCACCAGTGAAGAGGCCGTGGCAGCCGTGGGTTCGCTTACCGATTCGATACTTGGGGACTTCTATCCAGACACCGCTGAGTGTGAGCAGATGCGCCCGGAGATCATCCGGCAGGCGAAGGAACGCGCAATGAGGGTCAAGCCTGGTCAGCGAGACAAGACTGGTGAGGCTCCGTCACGTACGCCCCGCCGCGGGCCGAAGGCTGAAGAGCGGGACCGCGATGCAAAGGGCATCGGCGGTGTGGTGAATGCCTCCCACAACGAGTCTGTTTCGGTCAAGAGCCACACCCGTAACCGCCCCGGTGCAGGTGAGAGTGAACCGAAGCGCCACGGTCGTCCAAAGGGCAGCAAAAACAGACCCAAGAGCACTAACCGCCGCGCATGGCTCTGACCCATCAGACCTGGCATCCTGGACTGTTGGAGATATCCGCTTGCTGATCCGCCATCGAGGCCCGTCGGGATCCGCACCTGGGCAGCACAACTCTGCCGTGGCACTGGCACCAACTCACGAACCGTCATCCTCAGCTTTGCCCAATGCCCATTCTGCGCGGTTCAGCAACTCGTCGAAAGTCAGAATTTCCGGCTCATGCAAATTTCTTCGATATAGCTCGAACGAACGCAATTTCGCCATGTGTACGCCACCTCCTTCCCCGCCGAGCGAACGCAAGTGTCCTGCAATTAGAAAAGACCGTGGCCGAATAAGATAGGTAGCGCGTCCCGTTTCGACACCATCTTTATCTGTATCAAATATGCGCTCGCGGATATCTAGCGAAGCCCTATACACTGTCTGCTGAACTTGTGTAACTCCGCCAGAAAGGTCGCTAGAAAGCGCCCAACAGTCAGGACGGTAGGCACTGTCTGCCAGTAGATCAGTTTCGTGATGCTTGATCTCGGCAAATACCATCATACTGAATGATCCAGCCGTTCTGAGTAGTGCATCGACGCGTTTGCCCGCTGCAGCGATCGAGAAGCCAGCGACAACTTGCTCCAATCTATTATTGTCCCATGATGTAAGAAGCTGCCCGCTTAGACCCACTCCCAGAATCCACGGATTTGATTCTATGAACTTCTGCCAGACCCCTTCCCGGGTTACGCCAAGTTCCTCTTGTCGGCGACCGAAAAATTCTGGATCGTCTAGCAGTCTGCGAAAGTCAGCTATCTGCTGGCGTCGGTGTGCGATAGCGATGACATCGGACGCCTCGACATCCTCAGCAATCAAGTCAGCAAACTTTGCAGGCGCTCGCCGGTAGGCATTACGCATGCCGACGGGATCTGATAGGAGATCTCGAATGAGATCGTCATCGAGACGTACCGTCCTATCTCCAGTAGTCGGGATGCTATCAAGCATCCTAAGAAGGTTGAGCAGCCGTTCCGATTGGCGACGGTTAAGCGTTAGCACATCTTCGATATCTCCGTCAGCGAAAACGCGCTGAATTTTAATCTCCTTAACCCGCCCTGGCTCTTTTGCAACTAGGAGCCGGATCTGACGGCGCACCCCTTCAACCACGGTCTCCTCCAGTCTTTCGTCGTTGTCATCGATGGGTTCCGGCTGCGACGGATCAAACACTTTATGTATGAACCTCCCATCAAAGCCTGCATCTTGTGACGGTGGGATAATAGGAAATGATCTAGAAATATATATTGATCGTGGATGCCGCCGCCAAGCATAGAGCCACTGGCTCGCGCCTTCTTCATCTGATGGAATCTCATCAATCATCGGCTCGGCGCCTATCATTTGCTGCCAATGGAAGTAGCACCCATGCTTCCTGGAAGCATCAACGGCATGTCCTCCATCATGCTCTCGATACTCGTGCCTGTCGAGCGTCGCACGGAGATTCTGTCGGGCTGACCGGACTCGAGTACCTAGGAGTCGATCAGGAGATCAGTTCCTGCCTTTAGCATCTTCGACTGCATGCGTACAGGCTGTGCACTTCCTTATGTTTCGTCACATTCTCTGATCGATACGGCTGGCCGTCCCCTTTCAGGGCGACGAACGTTTGCGCAGGTTAACTGTTATGTACGACAAGCTTGGTGGGGCGCTTGAGGAGCCGTCAGAGTAGGGACGCATTCTGGCCGATGGGATGTGAGGTCAGCTTGCTATCGCTACTACAGAAATGCCGACTGGTGCGCAAAGCGATCAGACGAGAGGTCCAGCAAGATGGGCCTTATCTGGGCCACGATCGGCTCCTAAGGCCTCAGCGACGCGCCGACCTTAGATTCGTCACGTTTCGATAAAACGATCGACACTCCGTTACTGGCGTGACCTGCACAACCCGGCCAGATCACACTTTTCACAGGTGCCACACCAATGTTGTAGTCGGGGCAGCCGATTGGCGCGCAAGTCCTCTCCGGCGGCCGCAATCTTGTCCTTGGCCTCCGTGAGCAGGGAATCGTTCACCATCTCCCTTGTGGCCTTCCCCTTGTCGTCGAGGTTAAGTACCTCAAGCACGTCGGCCCGTTGCCCGGTCAGCTCCTGATAGCCGACCGCATAGATGTGCAGCTGGTCCCGGGTAATATCCTCGGGCTGCGCGCGTTCGGTGGACTTGAAGTCGACTATCGACGTTTCGCCGGTGTCCAGCTCCGTGATCAGGTCGATTCGGCCGTCGACTGTGATCCCCGGCGCCACGCGGACTTGGATCTGTTGCTCAGAGTAGAGGGTGTTCTCGAGACGGGTTCGGTTCGCCTCAACGTAGCGTCGGACGGCGCGGATTGCGGCCCGCCGGAGGTCGGCCCGCAAGGCGGGATACGCGAACGGCGTGTTCAGGTGCTTGTCCACCAGGTCGTCGGCCTCCAGGCCGGAGACGATGTCGCCGTCGATGGCGCGCTTGTGTATCTCGGCCATCACGTCGTGGATTGACTTGCCATAACCCAGGGCCTCGTGCAGCGGCGGGTTGAACCCGTACAGGAACCGTAGCTTGAACTCGTACGGGCACTCGAAGAAGTACTTCAGGTCGCTGAAGCTGAGCGTTACCTCGGGGACCTCGTGCCTCGCGCGGGGCTCGATCTGCGGCGGTAGCCCGTCCCGCGGTTCCTTGGTCAGGAAGTACTGGTTCTTGGTCGCGAAGTCGAAGAACTCCGACCGCTTGGCGTACCGCGGCCCCTCACCAGGGGAAAAGCTCACGTGGAGGTACTTCTGTGCCCGGGTGACGGCGACGTAGAACAACCGAATCTCGTCCGCCACCGTACCCCGGTACCGGTCACCATCCGGAACAGCCTGTTCGGGGATTACGTGGAACACGTTCAGCCCGCCCTGCCGGGGCGACGGGAACCTGTTGCGCCGCAGCGCGGGCACGAAAACCGCTGGCCACTGCATCCCCTTCGCCTGGTGCACGGTTGCTATCGTCACTGCGTCCGGCGTCGCGTACCCGACGTCGGCGTCGCTTTCCGCGTAGTAGCCCGGCGCCTGGTTGACCAGCCACTTGACGAACGTGTCGTACTTGGCCTGCGGTGCGGACTGGAAGTTGATCTGCTCGAAATCGGAGATCGCCTGGGAGAACTTGCCGAGGTTGTAGAAAACCAGCTCGCCGCGCGTAGTCGACCCGACCGCCGCTCCCTGGGCAAACGGCGGAACGGACTCTTCACGGATAGCAAGGGCTTCAAGGAAATTCAGATAGGTGCGCTGGATGTTGTACGTCCCCCACCGCTTGCCTTGCTCCCAGTTTCGTGCCTCTTCCAGGATGGGGAGCGCGGCAAACAATGCCTCACGGGTCGTCCCAACATCGGCGACCAGCCACGCATCCACCACTTCGTCGGCAGACTTCTCTTGCAGGACGAACTGGAAGCACGTCACACAGGCCTGCACCTCGGGCGCGTCAAACAGCCGGGCCAACCCCTTGATCACATACGGGATCGATCGACTTCGCAGCTCATCGACCAGTTCACCGGCGTCCTTGGACACGGAGCGAAACAGCACGGCGAAGTCTGACCAGGACAACCCTCGCGACTCCATCCCCGGTCCATCGGTGAACGCGATGCCCCGCAGCCGCTCGATCCGATCGCAAATCCATGCTGCCTCATCGGCCGCGGAGTCGAAGGTCAGCGCCAGCATGTCACCGCGGTCGTAGGTTTGGTGCCCGGCGGCCACCATGTTCTTCGGCAGCCGCCGCGGGTCATTCTGCGCCGCAACCTCCCGGCCGAGGGAGACGATCCCTTTCGATGAGCGGAAGTTGTCGTCAAGCGTGACCGTTCGCACGCCTTCCTGTCGCTCAGTGAACGTTAGGATGTTGGCGACCGCGCTGCCGCGCCACTGGTAGATCGTCTGGTCGTCATCGCCGACCACGCACAGATTGGCCCCAAATCGGCACAGCCGCTCGATAAGCTCCTCCTGAATCGGGTTCGTGTCCTGGTATTCATCCACCACGACGTATCTGATGTGATCGCGGACGTGTCGGATCAGCGCCCCGGCCATGTCGTCGTCGGCGTCTTCACCGAGCAGATCGACCGCAACCCGCAGCAGCTCGGTGAAGTCGAAGTAGTTCTGAGTAGCCAGAAGCCTCCGGTACCCGTCGCGCGACACCTTCAGCTGATCCGGCAACAACGCCTCGTCTACGTCGTCCTCGCGCAGGATGGCCAGCACCTGCATCCACAATGGTGAGTTGACGTAACGCTTGAGTTTCTGCGGCCTGCCCTTCACCCACGCATCGGTAACGGTCAGCCCACTGGCCCGGCTGTTGCGGTCGATGAAGAGCCGGGTTTGGACGTCCGACAGCACGTTCCGCTTGAACGCGGCTGCCACCCAGGTCTGGAGCAGGTCCCGCGCATACCCATGCATGGTGCCGATGAACATCTCGGCCATCCCGGTGATCTCGCCGAGTTCTCCGGTGACCAGCGTCGTCACCCGCTCCTGGAGCTCGGCCGCCGCCTTCTCCGTAAACGTGAAGGCAACGATGTTCCTCGGCTCGACCCCATCGAGCTTCAAGATCTCGACGATCCGCTGCGATATCACCTGGGTCTTACCTGACCCCGCACACGCTACGATCAGCAACGGCTCATCAAGGGTGCCGATCGCCGCCTGCTGAGCGTCGGTGTAAGCGACCATCAGACGTCGTAGACCTGGAGCACCTCGTCGCCGTAGTGGTTGATCACCTTCACGGCGATCTTCCCCTTCTCCGGCCGCCGGAACGGCCGCGACTTCGTCTTGTACAACGACTCCCACGCGTCCGGGTCAATGTCCGCCTTCAGCGCCGCCTTGAGCCGCTTGTACGGGTCGTTGTCCCCGGTGAAATAGCAGTGCCGCACGAAGAAGGACTCCCCGTCATAGTCGGTGTCGATCATCCAGAGCGCGACGTCGCCGGTTCCTGAGGATCGGATCTCCCCGGTCGTCGGGTTGTAGACGTCCACGCCCTTGATCTCGACGGTGAGCTCGTCGCCGTCTCGCGTCATGTCGATGTCCGGCTCGCCGAAGATCGTGAACAGGTTTCCGGACCCGGTCTTCTTCAGTAGGACGTCGCCCATAGCCAGGTCGGAATTCATCCGTACCAGGAGCACACGTACCCGCCCGATCGAGAACTCCTCCATCGCCCTCCCGGCCTGCGGGTCGAACGAGAACGCGCACACTAGCAACAGGTCGAAGCCCAGACCCCGTGTCGCTTCCCGGGCGGCGAGCCGGATCCACTCTGGGTCCACGGTCCCGAATTGCGGCCCGATCGACACCGCGATCCGCGTGTCGGAATACTTCTGAATGCCTTCGGCCTGAATCCGCTCCCCGGCGAACGGCACCAGCGAGTCGAACAGCAACCGCTCGGCCTTCCGCCCGTTCTGGACTCCGGCCTTGAGAAGGTTGTCGATAATGCTCTTCTCAAACGCGGACGCGTCGTCCTCGGTTGCCGCCTTCTCGGATTCCGAACGAGCCGGGGTGACCGTGGCATGTGGCGACAGACTTTCGACAGTGAAAGGACCAGAGACGCGGACTTTACGTCGATCCTCTTCTGGCTGGTCGTAGAGCGTCTCGCCTTCCGCATTGTGCAGGATTGCGACGTCGATCTCCGTCTTGCTCATTCCAGACTTGATGTCCGGATTGCTGGCAATCGACTTGAGAGTGACGTGTGGTACCCGCTTGTAGACAAGGCCCTTACGGACGTCTCCGCCTGGATCCGCGAGGTTGTAGTAGGGGAACTGGGAGGACATTATTCGCTGCCGCGCCAGTGCCAGCGCGACCCGAGACGTATCCATCGTTATCCAGCGTCGCCCCCACTTCTCTGCAACGAACGCAGTGGTTGCGGATCCACATGTGGGATCGATGACGAGATCGCCAGGGTCCGTCGTCATCAGAACGCAGCGCTCGATAACTTTCGGCGAGGTCTGCACAACGTAGACCTTGTCCCCTGGGCGGCCAGCAATCGCTGTGTCCTGCCAGATGGTATTGAGTGCCGCCGCTGGAAAGTCATCAATGTACCGGACGTACGCAAGGGAATTCTTGCGCGCGTGCACTCGGTTCGCTACGAGCAGTCTCTCCATCCCGGCTTCGTTCGTCTTCCACCGACTCTGTATGGGCGGGGTGAAAGACCTGCCGTCAACCTTGACCGTGAACCATGAAGCCGCCCCCTCGCCCTTTTCACGTCCCATGCTCTGGCTCGTCAGGTTGTCGTAGCGGAATGGGCGGCCGGTGAGCCCCAGTGCCGATGCCTCGCTTGCAGGTATGCGCCTGCCATCGGGCAGTTCCACAAACCTGTACTCACCTCCGCCTACGCCGCCAACTTCCTTGGTCAGGTACAGCGGTCGGTACTTGATGGAGTCGATGTCTCTTGCGTACCAGATCAGGTAGTCGTTGACACGTGAAAGGAACTGATCTGTTGCGCTGCTCGTCTTGACGAAAGCGATCTGTGCCATAAAGTTCGCTGCGCCGAAGACCTCATCCAGTAGCGAGCGCACGAGATGTGCATTCTCGTCTCCAATCTGAACGAATACGCTTCCTGACTCGGTAAGCAACTCCCGAGCAGCTGCGAGGCGATCGCGAAGGTATGCCAGGTACGAGTTCATTCCGTCATCCCACGTGTCGCGGAATGCCTTTATTTGCTCTACTTCGCGGCTTACGTCTGTGGCCCTGCCGTCCGTGACGTCCCAGTTGCTGGTTCGCACCTGCCAGTTCGAGCCAAACTTGATTCCGTACGGAGGGTCGATGTAGATCATCTGCACCTTCCCGCGTAGGCTCTCCTTCTCCGCGAGGGACGCCATTACCTGCAGCGAGTCGCCCAGGATCATCCGATTCGACCAGTTGGCCTCGTGTTGGTAGTACTCGACCGCCTCGTACCCCTCTAGCCCGTCGAACTCCTCGAACAGCGACATCTGCGGCTTCTCGACGACTTTGCGCAGGTTCTCGATGATGACCTGGGGAACGATCTTCTCCTGGATGTAGATCGGCGGCGCGTCGGCGACCAGGTCCTCGCCGTCTTGTTCGTCCTTGCCTCGCCAGACGAGCTGCGGGTCGAGGTCGGGGTTGCGCGGGTACCTGAGCTGGGTCGGCTCTGCCACGTCGGGAGACACTAGCTCACTAGAGTCAGCGGTGGGGATATTGACGCGCTTGTCCTCGTGCCGGAACGCCTCGACCGGGGTCGGCCCGGTCGGTTCCTTCTTCCGTGGCGGCATCACCGCTCAGCTCCTTCACGGGCGAACTCGGAGGGTTCGTTGTAGAGCGCATCGATGGCGGTAACCAGGTCGGCGCGGAACGTCTTCGGGTTGGTCAGCTCCGCGTATCCCCAGCGGCCGAAGCCGCCGTGGGCGTTGATCGCGGGTACCCAGAGGCCGCGGGCGGTGTCGGCTTTCTCCTTAGTGGGCTCGGCCTTCTTGAGCGTGCCGGAGACTTCCACGATCAGCGTTCGCGCTGGGTCATCCTCGTCACGCGGCTTGAGCCGAACCAGGAAGTCGGGGATGTACTCGTGGCTGCGGCCCTGGATGGCGTAAGGGATCGTGAAGCCGAGGCGGTCGTTCTTCACATACGCCGCCACGGGGGATATCGACTCGAGGATCTCCGCCACGGACTTCTCCCACAGGTTGCCGCCGATGCCGTCGAGGACCACGTAGTTCACTTGACACTTCTCGCCAGTGGAGAAGACCTCCTTGGTGGTGGAGAAGTCCACGGTGGCAGTCGAGCCCGTCCGCTCGCCCTGGCGGAAGATGGGGATGACGGTGGGATGCCGTTCGCCCTTCTGCCACGTGAGTGAATGCAGGATCCGGCGGGTGGCGCCATCGGCGTATTGGGCCATCAGCAGCAGGCCGGGGAAAGTCTCCGGCTCGTAGGTGACGCAGTCTCGCATCCACCGCTTGGTAATGCCGAGGATCTGCGGGAAGTACCAAGGCCTGGGGTCGCGTCCGGAGTCGAAGAGGCCGAGCACCTTATCCGCGAGCGCGTACGCGACCTCCTGCTCGCGCATCGCACTGTATTTCTCCAGAGTGTGCATCTCGGTGACGCCGATGAGCCCGCCCACCTGGGTCTCAGTGGGTATCTCGGTGGTCAGAGTCAGCCAGGATCGTTCGTCGAAAACCTCATAGAGCGGTTCGTCGGGAAGTTCTAGCCGGTAAGCAGCAACCCGCGGAAAGCTGATTTCTGCCTTCTTCCGTTCCGGCAGCGCGTGGACGGAGCGGATGGGCTTGATCTTCCGATCAACGTCCTTGCCGACGGTCGGCATAAATGCGAACGGGACTCCGTACACGTCGGCGTACTCGGGCGTAAAGAACCCATTTTCGTCGGGCTCGTAAGAGCGGCGGCGCAGGCCGCGGCCGACGACCTGCTCGCACAGCAGCTGGGTGCCAAACGCGCGGACGCCGAGGATGTGGGTCACAGTGTTCGCGTCCCAGCCCTCGGTGAGCATGGAGACCGAGACAACGCAGCGGACCGGCTCGCCAAGCTTGCTCGACTTGCCGACGGTGTTCATCACCTCGCGCATGATCTGGCCATCGTCGACGTCCTCGGCCTTGCGGCCGGGGACTCGGCGCGCGTACTCGGCCCGGAACTCCTCGATCTCGGTCGCGGCGATCTTCTTGAACTCTGGGGAGAGGCCCTCGCCCGACTCGAATTGGAGGGAATCGACGAGGATCGTCCGCGGCCGCGCGATCGGATTGCCGTGCTCAACATTGGAGAACAGCGGAAGCTTCCCGGGGACCCAGACCTTCTGGTAGTCGCTGATCGGCTTCTCCCAGCCGGCGATGTAGTCATAGACCATTTTCGACACGGTCGTGTTATTGCAGACGACGATAAAGACCGGTGCGGGTTCACCGCTTCTCCTTGCGTCACTGTTTTCCCAGGCAGTGAACGCCTTGGCGTAGGAGTCGTAAAGCGCGTTGATCGCACCTTCGAGCAGGCCCGGCATCTGGTCGGGAGTGACCGTGCCCTCTTTGCGGCTCTTCTTCGGCAGCCCGTCCTTGATGCCGGGCCAGAGGTTAAGGAACTGGACGTTCGGCGTGTTCGCGTTATCGTCGACCGGGACGCGAGGAATCTTCACAATCCCGGACTCGATCGCCTCCACCAAGCTGAAGTCGGAGACCACCCAGGGGAACAGCGTGCCCTCCCGGTAGCCCGAGCCCGACAGGAAGCTCGGAGTTGCGGACAGGTCGTAGACGGCCTTGACGCCGCCCGTCTCCCCTTTGCCGCCGAGCCGCTCGTTGATCGCGCGCAGCCCGTTGAACCACAGGCGGGCGGCCTCGGTGTTCTTCTTCGCCTCATCCTTGTCGTCGCCTGCGAGGTCTTTCTCGGTGATGCCCTCGTCTTCCGGGTTGTCGTACCGGTCGAGGTAGCAGTGGTGAGCCTCGTCGTTCAGTACCACGATGCCGGAAGTGCCGCCAAGCGGCCTGCATACCCGGGTAACCATCTGACCCCACGACTCGAGAAACGGGCTTGGTGCTCCGGCGTTGCCCGTTAGGAGTTCCTTGGTAAGCGAGCCGACGGCCTTGCCCTGCTTGGTCTCGCGACGTTGAAGCTGGTGGTAGTTGGCAATGACGATCTTCGCCTGGCCGAGGTCGCCAACCAGTTCGTCAGGGACAAGGCCTCGCAGTTTGTAATAGTTTTGGTCGTCTTCGGGAAGCAGCACGCGAAGCCGGTCCTTGATTGTCAGGCCGGGGGTGATGACGAGGAACCGGTTGGCGAAGCGCGCGTCGTTCGGCTGGGCGACTTTATTCAGCGTCTGCCAGGCGATGAGCATCGCCATCACGACCGTCTTGCCGGAACCGGTCGCCATCTTCAGCGCCACCCTCTGCAGGCCGAGGTTGCAGGCGGTATTGGTGTCGTTGAGATGGTTGCGGATCCACGCGTCGCCCTGCTTCTGCGCCGCCTCGGCGATGTAGATCGCGGTCTCGACGGCCTCGCGCTGGGCGAACAAGATCGGGTTGACGCGGTCCGGGGCGGACCAGAACTCGAGGAAACGCCTCGTCGTAGGTGTGACGCTCTGGTAGCCCTGCTTACGCCACAGATTGACGCGGTCCCGGACCTGGTTGACGAAATCGTTCTTGCGGATCTTGTCCGCGGTGAACTCGGCGAAGTCGAGCTCTATCTGCTGACCGCGCTTGCGGGGCTTCGGGACCGGGACGAAGTACTGGCTCGGTCGGCGGCCCTGGACGATCTCGTTGGTGATGCCCTCGTCGTCGAACTTGAAGTACTTGTCCGGCTCCCGGTACGGCGAGTTGATGATCGGGTTCTCGATAATCCGATCCACCGCCATCTGGTCCCCCTCGGATCAGTTGCTTCATGCGTACTAACGCAGGGATGCTACCCCGGTGTTCAACACCTTGCGACTAGCCTTACCGGAAATGTGGCGGTATTCCCTCGTTTGAAGGAATCACACACCTGGCGTATGCGGAATGTCAGGGAGTGGTGTAAGAATAACGCACAGCAGCCAGCCTCCCCGCAACTGGCGGACGATTCGACCGACTATACCTAGAAGGTTGATATGACCGATCTGACGCAGTTCGCGAGGCTGGACTCATCGTTGCTGCACACCTGCTTGCTGGCAGAAGCCAGGCAGGTGGGCGGCATCTACCAGCTCGACTTCCAGAACGCCCTGATCTCGACCGATGACAAGTGGAAGGCGGACGCCGGCGGGATACCGCTGCACAGCTTCCTCGTGGCCACCGTGATGCCTCTAGCTGATGTGATCGACCGCGAGGACGAGGAGGTACTCCTACTCCGCGTAGACGACACCTGCCAGCTACCACGCCAGGCCGAGCTCGTCGAGGTCCGCGAGTTCGCCATGCGTCAAATGCTCACAGACGGCAACCTAACCGTCGATGTCCTCACGCAGCAGGAGATGCAGCGTTCCGGTCTGAAATGCCGGATTCTCGGCACCTTCTACCAGACGGACCTGCCTGATGGGCAGGCGTTCCTGGACTTCGGCGCAGACATCGACAACCTGTATGCCGCAAGTAGGTACCGCGTGTACAAGCCGTCCCCAGACGCGCTCGCGACCATTGCCTCCTACCCGCAAGTCACCGAGGACGAGCTGCGTTCGGGATCATTGCCGCATCTCTTGGAGATCGGGACCGTTCGTTACGCGTCAACGCGCCGCCGGGCCCGGGACCACGGAGAAAACCTGGTTCCTGTACAGGTGCGGGTGGCGGACTTCATCGAGATGAAGACCGCGGTCTTCGGCATGACCCGAATGGGCAAGTCGAACACGATGAAGACCCTGGCCGTCGCCACTTACCGGCATGCCAAAAGGATCGGCGAACCGATCGGGCAGCTGCTCTTCGACCCACAGGGCGAGTACGCAAACCCCAATTCGCAGGATGACGATACAGCCCTCGCCCAGCTCGGCGACGACGTCGTGATCTACCGATTCGGGGCCCGATCGGATGAACCGGGGGTGCGTCCGTTGCAGATCAACTTCTATGACTCCGGACAGATCGACGCAGCACAACAGCTCATCGGTAACGTGCTTGCGGGAGCGGCGTCGGGTGAGTACATAAACAACTTCATCGGGGCTGAGCTCGCAGACCCACAGCCGGATGCGGAAGGCCGAGTTAACTTCTCACGCCTGCGACGAGCGGCGCGGGCACGCTTTTGCTTCTACGCGCTGCTGGGCAGAGCAGGCTTCGAAGCAAGACCGAATCACCGGTTCTCCACAGTGATGAAGCGAGAACTGGTCCAGGCGTTCAACGACAGCGACTCAGGCTTCACGTTGACCCCTTCAGGGACCCGTGGGTCTGTCTATGTTGAGGGCACCGAAGGCGTGCAGGCCGTCATGGATTGGCTTCGAGAGGCCAAAGAAAGCGGCAACGCGGATGCGGAGGACTGGCTCAAGGATCAGTCGGTCGACGCTATTCTGGCGCTGTATGCTCCGACAGGTACCCGCCTCGGCTGGCGGTGGCTAGGCAGGCTGAAGCCGTTCCACAGCTACCAGGCCCGGGAGGACTACGCCGATCGGATCTACACAGACCTGGTCGCCGGTCATTTGGTCATCGTTGACTTGTCCCGCGGCACCGAGCAGGTGCTTCAGCTCTTGTCTGAGCGGGTGATCAACTATCTGCTTGCCAAGGCGACCGACAGGTTCGTAAGCGGCCAAGTCCTTCACAGGATGCAGATCGTCATCGAGGAGGCACACCGGCTCTTCGACCGGAAGACCTACGACTCAGACAGCCCCAACCCTTATGTGCGGCTGGCCAAGGAGGCCGCAAAACTCAAGATTGGGTTGGTCTATGCTACCCAGGAAGTGACAGCTGTCGCCCCGGCGGTGCTGGCGAACACGAGCAATTGGATCGTCGCTCACCTCAACAACAGCGACGAGATCCGCACTCTGTCGAAGTACTACGACTTCAAGTCGTTCGAGTCGGACATCTTGTCCGCCGAGGACCGCGGATTCGTCCGGATCAAGACTCGATCTGGCAAGTACATCGTGCCGGTGCAGGTGCTCAAGTTTGACCGCGCCATGATCAATGGGGCCCGGGTCGAGGCAGGACTGTCGCCGCTCGCCGCCCCACAGCAATTCGGGCGGTGAGTGCCGATGCCGTATATCCAGCCCGAAGGCGCACCCGAGCGCTCGAATCGCCTCGGGCACGTCCGTACCGCGATGGACCCCTCGGTCCAGCGGGCGCTTGAGTCGTACTTCCTGCCACCTGCCGTAAGCGGGCCACCGCCAATCGCGGACCTACTCATTGAAGCAGTCACCTTGCACGTAAGCGGCCTGCCTGAGCCCGCCTATGCGATATCCATTGACGGCTCTAAGCAGGAGGTCGAGGTCCGGCCCGACTTCCCCTCCGCCAGGGTGGGGTTCGCGCAAGTCGCTGGAGTGTTCAGCCAGCTCGACGCCCTGGTGCCTGCTCCGCGTGGCGGTTTCGTCGATCCCGTCGCGATCGCTCAGGCCGCGCACGCCGCCCTGGTCAAAGGGGTGGTCCCCACTAGTGTCGTAACTGTCAGGCCCGGGCAGACCATGTACGAGGCCTGGCGCGAAGGCGTCTGGGACTTGTTTACAACCTGTGAGCTCGAGGGTCCTGCAGGCATCCGGACCAGCCTCGTAAACGTGCTGGCGCACGTTCTCGGCACGCCAACCGTCCCGGTGTCGTCCGTGACGCTGGAACGCTGCCCGGGACGGCACGACAGGGACTGCCAGGTAGGCGGACTCGAGATCCCCATCAGCGGGGCGAAGTGCCCGGAGTGCGGCACCACTTTGTATTTCACCGATGCCACGAATACACATGACGAGGTCGAGGAGTTCGGCTCGAACGACAACGCACTTGGCCGATTGATGTCGGTACTCGAGCTGCTGACGTTTCTGTGGCAGATCCGCATTTTCTCGCAGATAGATCCGGGACGTGTCTTCCCGCGCTGCGCGTTCCTGCTCGACGGCCCACTCGCCATGTTCGGCCGACCTGCCGGTCTCAAGCGCCACGCGCTCCGGTTCTTGCAGGCCATTCACGCCCAGGAGATCGCGGCCGGACGGGTAGGGCTGCCTGTCGTCATCGGCATCGAGAAGACCGGCGTACTTGCAGAACACGCCGAGCACATCCGGGACTACATCCCGCCGGGATACCTACTCTGTCTGCCGGACCGTTACATCCGGGAGCAAATCCAGCATCGCGAAGGGAATCGGGCATACGGATATGACACCGACTACGGACGGCGCTTCGTTTACCGTGCGCGCGATGGCAGGACGCTAGTCTTCAGCATGCCGCCGATGCCATCGGGCGATCCTACTGACGACGCGGCGACCGTCAACCTCGCGCACTACCCGAGCCTGGACACCGCGCTGGGCTTGCTCGATCGGGTGGGGACGATGCTGTATCGAAACGCGGTCATCCCGGTCGCCTTCGCGCACAACTTTGCATCGCTTCCGCTCGGTACCGGAAGTCAGGTGCTGACGTACCTAGCCCAGGACGCGTTGGGTGCGACACGGACTCAAGTCCGCCCCACGCCTTTCTTCTAGATGTCTGGTCCCAGGAATAGCGTAGGCGGGTGGCGATGACTGTATCCGGAACAGACCAGACCGCTGTTCCCGCCCCAGGGCAACTAGTCGTGCATGGCACCCCAGTATCGACCAGCGCGCCATCGAGCATATCCGCTCATCCACGCCCGCTTCGCGAGCCGGGACCGTTGGCGGATGAGGCGTCTGCAGGTATGCGGTATCAGTCGCCGCTGCGCTACCCGGGCGCAAAGTCCGGGCTTACCTCCGTCATCGGAGACGTCGTTGTGAGTGCGTCTGCGCTGCTGGGTAAGCCGGAGCTATTCGTCGAACCCTTTGCTGGCGGCGCATCCACCTCGCTTCGGCTCGCCGGGGCCGGCATCGTCCACCGTGTGCTCCTAGCCGATGCAGACCCCCTGGTGGCCAGATTCTGGCAAGTGGCCGCCGCCGACACGGAATGGCTTATTGACAGGATGTGGACTGAGCCCGTCACCTTGGAACGGTGGGTTTACTGGAGGACTTGGCAGCCACCGAATCCGGACGATCGCGAAATCGCTGTTAAGTGCCTCTTTCTGAACCGAACCACCTTCTCAGGAATCTTGCACGGCCGGGCTGGCCCCATCGGTGGCCGCAAGCAGGAAAGTGCATATAAGATTGACTGCCGATTCAACAAGGAGGCCCTGCAAGGGAGACTTCGTTTCATCGGCGACCTCTACCGGAGTAACCGTCTAGTCGATGTCTGGTGCAAAGATTGGCGACAGACACTGGATGAGGTGCCAGAGCGATACCCGACCCTCATCCCAAATAAGGTTTTCGCGTACCTTGATCCACCGTATCTTGAGAAATCTGAGAAGCTTTATCAGCGCTCGTTTGATCCATGGGGTGGCTTCGCTCCACCGAAGAGCCCGCTAGAAGCGCACCCATGGCTGAGCGGTCTTGGCCACTACGTGCTCGCCAATTATCTACGCCATAAAGCGCAAAATCGCTGGATCTTGTCTTACGACAATCACCCAGAGCTCACCAGCGAGCCCGCTCTATACGCTGCGAGGCGCATGACCCCAGAACGCTACGATGCGGAGACATTGCATGTGCATAGTTGGTTCATTACAAAACGCCTAGTTGATCTCCGCTATAGCGCTTCAGCCCGAAGCCCACACCGTGGAAAGCGCCAAGAGCTGTTGCTTACCACGTTGCCGCCATCTTGCGCACCGATAGGCAACCGTTTCCAAGCACTCTCAAACTAGCACCCGAGTAAACCGTTGAAATTCAGCGGAAGGGCGGCAGAAGCGTTCAGCATTGGACCGCTCACCAAGAAGGTGACCACCTGCGGACGGTACCGCTGGATTGCTTCTCAGAGATGCCCAGTTCGTGCAATCTCTGCCTTCCTAGACTAGGCAAACGTCGCTAGGAGCGTAGACATGGACCAACCTCGAGAAGCGCCCACATTGGCGGAACTGATCGACTTCGCGAAACAGCTGCCGGTAGACGAGGCTGAGAAGCTGCTGGCCATGGCCCATCCCGCACCTCCCGCGCCGGGACCTGGCAGCATCAGCATCGCGGCCGGAAAGCCGGTGTACACGACATGGGAGGATTACCTGGAGCGCACCACCGCTTCGGAGCGCATGCTGTGGTGTAGGAAGAAAGCAGAACGGGCGAACCGCAAGCGGTTGATGTCCGGGAAGCCCGATGTGAAACTCCGCGGTGCCGATGTCTGGGCATTGCTGGAGACTGCCCAGGGCCGATGCGAGCACTGCGGGTCGTTGGCACTCGAAACACGGCCCTCAACAGCCACCGGTCAGCCGACACCCTGGGAACATGTGGGCAGACGGATAGGGTCACTCGGCCACCGCATCGCGCGGTTCAACGGTGGTTCTAACGCGCCGGAGAATCTGTGTTGGTCATGCTTGTGGTGCAACACATGGCCTAGCGAGCGACGACCGGGGGTGACCGACCACGGAGGCTTGCAGTTAGTGGCAAAGGTCGACGTGCCGTCTAATGCCGGTCAGGCCAGCGTGTCCCGCCGAGAACAGAGTCACGGCGGGACACTGGACGGGGGGTAGTGGCTAGAGGTCGTCGGGATCCTCGTCGGGGAGGATCCAGGTGACCTCGGGGGCGTGGCCCGGCTCGTAGACCTGTGGGGTGGCGGATGTGATGCCGTCGCCGTGGAAGTGCTGCCAGCGCAGGCCGCGGTCGGGGAAGATGCCGACCAGGCCGCCGCATTGACGGCACACCGCGATGGGCTCGTCGTCGCCATCGTCGCTGGCGGCAGGGGCGACCGCGGTGAACGCGATCTCGAACGCTTCAGGGTCAAGCATGCTCAGCAGAGCGAGCGCGGCCTCCATCTGGCCGACGGTAGCCCTCGCGAGTCGGTCAGCGCGCTTGCGCGCGGACGCGTCCAGGTCCGCGTGCACATTCGGTCCGGACTGGGTCATCATGGATGACATGATTCTCCTCCAGGTCTTGCTGGTGGGGGTCTAGGGCCGTCGTGGTGTTCCCGCACCTCGGCGGCCCGCTTGAGCTTCAGGAGAGAAGCCCGCTTACGCCATATGTTACTCGCACAGGTGTGCGAATGTTGACTCCCCACACGGCGTGTCTCGGATTAGTTCTCGGCCGTAGAGACGGTCGCGGCCGACGAGCAGGATGTGGGGATCGGCGGTCGCCTGCGACGTGAGTTCTTCGCTGAAGCCCGCACCGCTGTAACAGGTCAGGACAGTGGTGGCCGTGTCGTAGCCCTTGACGGACAGCAGGTCGCGGGCGCGGCGAAGCCGTTCTATGTGCCGGACGTCCATGACGTCGCCCCATTTCGCCTCGCAGAGGGAGGACTCGGCGAGGCTCGCTGGGCAATCCTGGTCCGGGGACGGCCACCGTCCACCTCGATTTGCCGACGGCCGCCCGGGTCCGTGACCGACCCGGCGGAGACCTCGGCTGGTAGATCCCCGAAAGCCTCCTGGCCGGCCTCGGCCGCCCATGCGCGGCACAGCGACTCGAAGTGCGGACCCACTACCTTGGAGCTAAACGTGGCCTGCTGGCGGCGCCACACCACGGCGGCCTGCCGCTGCTCCAGCTGACTCCACGTGCCGCGCATGACGGCCTCGTAGAACGAGATGAGCGGCTCGGTGATCTGGAAGACAGACCGGCGTCCGTGGAAGGGGGTCGGCCTGCCGGGCGATCAGGCCGCTGTCCTCCAGAACGTTGAGCGGGTGGACGAGCTCGGCGGATTTCCGGCCGACGAAGTTCGCCATCCCGCCCCGCGTCGCGTTTCCCCCTGCGATGGCGGCGAGCACGCAATTGTAGAGCGCGGGCTCGCGGATACCAGTCTCCTGGGCGAGCAGATACCTGGCCTCCCGGAACAGCGGAACAGCTGGGTTGAGCACCGCGCGGGCTACCCAGTCGTCCAGGTCTGCCAGCGATCCAGGCACGTCGTCGGCGACGAACTCATGGCGGTACGCCGGAGTGCCGCCGACGATCGAGTGCACCAGCACCGCCAGCTTCGGATCGATGATCCCCCAGAACCTCGCGGCGGTCCGGTAACCGAACGGCTGAACCAGCAGTTCCAGGCTCGCCCTGCCCCGCAGCGGCGCGGAGCCCGCCAGTAGGCCGCCCATCACCGACATCGCTGAGCCGCACAGCAGCAGCCGCGTCCCCCGCTCCTGTTCCCCCCACGCCCTCTGGTCGAGCATCCGCTGGATGAGGGAAGGCAGCGCGGGTTGGGCCCAGACCAGGTACGGGAACTCGTCAATGATCGCCGGCCCGCCTGGCACGGTTTCATCAAGCACTCGCAGTGCGTCGTCCCACGACGCCAGCGCATACGGTGCCCGCCCGCCGACGTGAGCGGCGAGAGCCGCGCCGAATTCGCGCAGCGTTGCGACGAAGTAAAACGCCCCAGTGGCTTCAGACAGCGTCGGCAGCAGGAACGATAAGTAACTGTATTAACCACTAACGTGTGTATGAGATCTATGGTTACATCACGTCGCCGACGTCCCAAGGGCGCGGAGCCGACGATGTGTTCAGGGCCAGCTGCGCAGGGCGGCGAGGGCGAATGCCACGCCGTCGGGCGTCGGTTGATCTGGGATTGAGCCAGGCACGTATCGGGTGAGTGCGCCGATACGGACGAGCGCTACGTATGTGTCCAGTGCGGCGTCGCGGGCTTCCCAGCGTGTTATGGGCGTGCCGTCGGTATGCGCCCAGCCAGCCTCCCAGAGCATCCGGGCGACGTAGTCGAATTGCTCGTGTCCCGTCGCGTCCGAGCCAGCGGCGACGGCGGCTAGGAGGAGCATGCCAGCGTGTCTCACGTGGCCTACGGCCTTGACCGGTGGCAGTTGCCTGGCTAGGTGCCACCAGAGGCCGACGGGATCGCCGCGCAGTTCGCGGCCGCGTGGAGTGGCTAGCAGCGTGCCGCGCTGCTTGCGCAGCAGGCCCAGGCGCATCGCGGACTCCCGCAGGTGGAGCAGGGGCAGGGTCTGCGATTCGCGGTTGAGCTTGCCGTACCACTCGTCGGCCGGGTCGAGTTCGGCGACCGCGGCCTCCACCTCGGGCGGCGGGAGGTAGCCGGCGCTGGTGAGCTTGATGCCTTCGGCGCCGACGCGGTCGAGGAACCACAAGTAAGGGCGGACCATGCGGGCGGCAGTCTCGGCGTCAACGTGCACCGGGTCCAGGATGTTGGCGTTGGCAAGCAGGTACAGGAACGCGATCTGCGTGGCCGGGCTCCTGAACGCGTCGACTAGCTCCACGACCTCGGCGGGAAGCTCTTCGCGCATGCTGCGGTACTCGCTGCTCACCGCAGTAACGGTAGCGCCCGCTTAACGAGGAGCTCAGCGGATAACAGCGTTCGCTTCTGAGGGATCGGTGGAGCCCACCCGGGTCGGCGGATGAGGCAGAACGGGTGGCCTGCTGGGTCGGCGTAGACGTCTTCGCCGTCTAGCTTCGTCGCGCCCAGGGCCAGCACTCGCCGGCCTGCTGCCGCTGGGTCCTCGACCATGATGTCGAAGTGGATCTGCTGCGGCACCGCGGGATCTGGCCAGGTTGGCGGGCGATGGCCGGGGGCGTGCTGGAACGCCAGGCCGGAGGTTGTGTCGTTGGCGGCGACTACCACCCAGTCATCGTCCTGGTAGGTCACCGGCAGGCCCAGCAGCGCCGAGTAGAACGCCGCCAGGGCTGGCGGGTCCGGGCAGTCGAGGACTACATGGTGCATTCGGCCGATCATGCTGCCGATCCTGCCACGCGTGAGAGGCCTGACAACCCCGCTCGGGAAGGGGCGCTGGGGAGTCGGGCGGATCCGTTCGGGATAAGTGGAAACAGTCGCGGCGCGGACGGACAGCTATGCGGACCGCTGCCAGAATGGCGGACGTGTCGAACGAGCTGCCCGAGCTTCCGCAGTGGGCGGGAAACAGTGTGCATGTCGTCAAGGTGAGCCTGCACGGCGCGAAGCCACCGGTCTGGCGGCGGCTGGAGATCCCCAGCTTCACGCCGCTCGGCTTGGTGCACGAGATCCTGCAGGTCGCGTTCGACTGGACCGGCTACCACCTGCACTCCTTCGAGACCGTCTGGGGCGAGTACGAGGACCCGCTACAGGACGACTGGTGCGATAGCGACGCGGGCGATGAATCAAGGGTCGCACTTGCCCAGGTCGCCGGGACCGAGAAGGCGAAGGTCGTTTACCTCTATGACTTCGGCGACGACTGGCGGCACGACGTGGTGGTCGAGAAGATCCAGCCCGCTGCGCCGGGCGTCGCCTACCCGCGGTGTACCGGCGGGCGGGGCTCGACGCCAGCCGAGGATAGCGGCGGGATCCAGGCGTTCAATGAGGGACGCACGACAGGCGGCGCTCCTGGTGCTGGCTTCAATCCGGATGACGTGACCGAAGCTCTCGCAGACATGGCGATCGTGGTCACGATCAGCTCTGATCGAAGGCGCAATCGTTTATCGAACAGAGTGTCGGGGGCAGCCCCGCAGTGATGATGGCCAGAACGTCATCTTGCCCTACCCGGGGGTAGGGATAGTTCTCCTGCCCTCCCTGTTCCCCCGAGGCCCGTTACCGGATGTCAGGAGCGCTTGCCAGGACATGGCGGATCTTCCGGGCGATGCCCAGCGCGTTGATGGGGAACTCGGAACTGGTTCCGCCGGGGCGAATGCGGATGACGGTGTGACCCGAGGGCCGGGTCAGCGTCACCTGGGCGCGGAAGAACCGGTTGGAGAGCCGGCCGGAGCCGGTGCTGACCAGGATGGTGTCGGGGTCTTGGCTTGGCTCTGCCGCGAAGAGACAAGCCTGGGGCATGCGCATCCCGGGGACCACGTGGTAGCGCGGCCCCAGGCCGGCGCTGAGTGCCCTGGTGACTTCCTCGCTCGTCAGATCTGCTCGGGGGATCGTGATGGTTGACATCGACAGCTCCTTCCCATGGCTGCCTTCCTTTACTAGGATTACTCTTCCAGTTAGACGATAGCTACAACTATGGCACGAGTTGGAGAGATGGTCCAGCTATGGCCCCTCCTAAGACCGCAGGCAACGATCCGCGGGGACAGGCGCCCGCCCGGCGCAGGGACGGCATCCGGCGCCGCGACGAGCTGCTCGACGCCGCCCTCACCTGTTTTTCGCAGCGCGGGCTGCTCGGCACGCGGATCGAAGACGTCCGCCGGGCGGCCGGCGCCAGCCCGTCCAGCGTCTACAACCTCTTCGACGGCCTGCCGTCGCTGACCGTCGCCCTGCTGGCCCGCACCTTCGAGCGCCTTTTCGCCCACGTGACCAACCGGGCACGGGCCGAAGACCGCCCCGATGCCGCTGTCCGCGCCCTGGTCGACGGGCACCTGCAGTGGGTCCTCGGCCACGAAGACGAAGCCCGGTTCATGTACGAGGCCATGGCCCTGGAACTTGCCACGGCCCAGCGGGAGGAACTGGCCGGGCTGAAGACCAAGCTGGCGGTCCCGGTGATGGAGCACCTGGCATCGCTTGCCGGCGACGGTGCCTTGCCGGCGTGGCCTGCCTCCACGCTGGAGTTCATCATCCTTGGGCCCGCCCACGAGGCGTGCCGCCGCTACCTGGCGGGCGCTCCGGTGGACCTGGCCGGATTGCGGGGGCTGCTGCCGGATGTGGCCTGGAAGTCCGTGAGCGCTTTCGCGGCGGGGTCGCCAGCCCGGGAACCAGCAGCCGAGTGAGCCGTCGCCCTAGCCGAACGGCCCGAACGCGGGGCGGGCTGCCCTAAACACGAGTCACCCTTGTTAAGGGTTAATGAGCAGTCCTTAATAAGGGACCCGAACGGCGTCGTGCGCCTTCCTCGGACCCCTGGTTTTGTTCGTGTGATGTGACCGCGCTTGCTCGTCAGGAGTCACCGCACCTCGGTTCTGGGGAAGTCGTTGTTCGTGAGTTTCGATCGCACGATGTGACTCCTGGTGAGATGCTGGACGCGCTTCGTGACGAAGGAGCGTCGGTGAAGACCCTCCCGCCTTACCGCCTGTGACAGTCGAGGTAATTGAGGGTTGCTTGCGACGGCCAGCACGCGGCGGAGCAAAGCGGTCCACGGCAGGGACTTCACTGCCTCCGCGTGAAAGGAGCGCAGCGCAGGATCGTCACCAGGGTCAAGCGTGACGGTCTCTTCCCACAACGCGTGCTCGCGTGCCAGCCACAACGGGCGGTCGCGGACCTGAACGTCCGTGAAGCCCGCCTGGCGCAGGCCGGCACCAAGGTCGGCGCGGCGAATCCGGATGGCGAGCCGCTCATCATCGCGGTCCAGCGCCTCCCAGCGGGTCAGCACCACCCGGCCGCCCGGCTTGAGGACCCTGCGGACCTCGGCATAGGCACTGGCCGGCTCGTCAGGGAACTGGATGGCGTCGGTACACAGCACGGCCTCGACGCTGGCATGGGGCAGTCCCGTCGCCGTGAGCTCGCCAACGCGGAAGCTCGCGGTGCTTACTCCCATTCGCGCGGCCTGCTCTCGTGCCTCGGCAAGTGCCTGCGCGGAGAAGTCCACGCCCACCAGGGATGCCCCGGTTCTCTGCGCGATCAGCAGCCCATAGCCACCCCGGCCGCAGGCGAGGTCAAGCAGCGTACTCCCGGGTATGAGCCGAAGTTCCCCGGCCAGCTCCGGGATCGCCTCGGCGGGGACCACCCCAGCTCGCGTGCCCGGTGGGAAACCCATGTGCCGGTTCATGATCTCGTCCACGGCCGACGTGGCAGCCCGGTCCGCAAACCAGCCGTCAAAGTACTCGGCGGACCGCGGCTTCGGGGGCATTGGCACAGTATAGAAACCGCTGGACTGAGCACCCCTGCCGGACCAGCGCACGGACATCGAGGCCCAAGCCAGCACGGCCGGGTTCCTACCCCGGACACTTACTCCGGACCCCAGACCGCAGTCAAAACTCACGAACAAAAAGCAGCCGTCCAGTCGCCAGGTGCGGTCAAAACTCACGAACAACCGCGGTCAAAACTCACGAACGAAACCAGGCACAGATCGGCGTCTCAGCGACCGTCGAGGGGACCGATCGATGGACGGTCGATCCCGAGGCCCTCATCCTCTTCACCATCGGCATCGGTCGCCGCGATCCGCGATTGTTCGATGAGATGCTCGACTGGATGGCGTTCAACCACGAACTCCTATCCATGCAGCGACTGCGGAACCTGGCCGGCAGGTTTCCCCTGCCCCCCGGCTTGGTTGCTGCCGTTACCACATGGACCCGGCAGACGGCGCCCACGGACTTGCTCGTCAGCGACCAAGCCACCCCCGTCCAAGACAGCGAGCCAGTCTTCAGCCCCGATGTCCTGGCATTCGTCTCGCAGCCCGATCCGGTCTTCGCGCAGTACGGCTTCAACCGTCCACCCGCCGCAAGAACGGGCAAGTCACGCGAGCCGAACCCCGCCCTCCCGGTGAACCTGTCCTTCCGGCTCCGCCACCTATTCGGGCCAGGCGGCCGGTCCGAGACGATGCGAGTGCTGCTCACCTACTCAGACGGACCACTCGACGCCGCCAGGATCGCCGACGAAGCGGGATTCGCAAAAAGGAACATCAGTGACGTTCTGGCATCCCTCACCGCCTCCGGAGTGATCAAGGCCGCTTGGGCAGGCAACGAACGGCACTTCACCGCGTATCGGGAGAGGTGGGCGTTGCTCCTCGGCCTCGCCGGGCCCGCAGACATGCCGTCCTTCGTGTCATGGGTCCACCTGCTGCCCGCGGCACTAGAGATCATCATGTGGCTAGACGAAAAGGCCGACACCGCAGAGTCCGATTACCTGGTCGCCAGCCAGGCCCGCAGCCTCATCGACCGCCTCACCCGGGACCTCGAGGCCGCAGACATTGATATCCAGCGCCGGCAGCCAGCTCATGGTGCTGCTTACCTTCCTGTATTCGCCGAGACAAGCGACGCTCTCCTCACCAAGCTGACAGCTGCTCGCTAATCCCGGAATGGATGGCAGAGGCGAAGCTGCGGTCGGCGACCCGCCCTTACCCTAGGCTTACCCGCGTGAAGGAGTTGAGCGCGGCGGAATTGGACGCGCTGATCGACGAAGCCACGGTCGATGCCTACACCGACGACGAAGAGCTGACCGGGTTCGCCGTCACGATCGGCGACAACCTAGCGGTGCCGTTCGAGACGACGCTCCTTGGCGTGACGGTGACTGTGGAGAAAGTTAGCCAGACCAGATCCGGCATCGTCGCGATCTGCGCCCGGGGCGAGCACCGGCAGGCCATCTCGATCCTCGACCTCCCGCTGCCAGACCCGGCCCCGCCGGGCGCCGAATGGATCGCGGCCTATCGCCGCTGGGCTGGATAGGGGACGACGGGCATGAGCGAGTATCAGTATTACGAGTTCCTCGCGCTCGACCAGGCGCTGACGGACGAACAACGGGCCGAGCTTCGGTCGCTGTCGACCCGGGCGGAGATCACGGCCACGCGGTTCGTCAACGAATACCACTGGGGCGACTTCAAGGGCGATCCACAGGAAATGATGGAGCGCTACTTTGACGCGTTCTTGTATCTGGCGAACTGGGGGACGCGGCGCCTGATGTTCCGGCTGCCGCGCGAGGTGCTGGACTTGGAGATCGGCGGCCTGTACTGCTACACGGATGCTGCCTCGCTGGTCGAGACCGAGGACCATCTGATCGTCAGCCTGTACGCGGACCGCGACCCGGACGACTACTGGGACGAGACCCATGGGGAACTCGGGACCATGGTGCAGGCGCGTACCGAGCTTGCCGCCGGGGACCTGCGGCTGCTTTACCTAGGCTGGCTGCTGGCCGTCCAGGCGGGTGAGGTGGACGATGAGGATGCCGAGCCGCCGGTGCCGGCTGGGCTCGGGAAGCTGAGCGCGGCGCTTCGGGCGGTGGCCGATTTCCTGGACATCGATGAGGACCTGCTGGCGGCGGCGGCACAGGCCAGCCCGGACGCCCAGGATGAGGACCGGAGCGATCTGGCCGAATGGGTCGGGTCACTGCCGGCCGAGGAGAAGGACGTGCTGCTGGCACGGGTCGCCTCCGGCGAGGGCGCTGCAGTCCAGACGCTGCTGTTGCGCCGGTTCCGCGGCGTTGCTGACGGGAACGAGCCCGTCGCCTCGACGCGAACCGCGGCGGGGCTGTGGGAGGCGGCCGATGACCGCAGGGCGGCGCGCGAGCAGGCTGAAGAGCAGCGCCGCCGCGAGCAGCAGGTCCGCGAGGCCGCGGCCAAGGCCGCCGCATACGCCAGGCGTCTTGACGAGCTCGCCACCCGGGAAGAAGAGGCGTGGGAAGGCGTCGGCGCCTTGATCGAGACGAAAAACCCGCGCGACTACGACATGGCTGTGACGCTGCTGGGTGACCTGCGCGCGCTTGCCGAGCGGCAAGACCAGGCAGCGGCATTCACGCGCCGCTTCCTTGCGCTGCGCGAACGGCACGGGCGCAAGCCCAGCCTGCAGGACCGCTTTGACAAGGCAGGCTTGCCTCAACTTGCGTAAAGCCTGCGGGTGGCTTCCAACGCGAGCAGCCAAATCAAGCTTCACCCTGGTCGTGCTGCACCAGTACGACAACCAGATAGCTGTTCCAGCAGGCTGAGCCGTTGGCAAATTGTTGCGGTTTGCCGCGCGCGGAATCGCTCATGACGCCACGCGGCGAGGGTCAGCCAGAATGCTGCCGGGATCGCTAGTCTGGCGAGATGTCGGCGAAGAAACGGCGTTCTGGCAAGAACAAGGGTCCTCGGCAAGGCATCAGCGGCAACCCGCAACGTCGCGCGGAGCAGATGGTACAGCGGCGGTCGGCGGTCGAGGACGAGGACGATTTCCCGCCGCTGGTCATGGACTTCCGGTCGCAGGAGTCAGCGCTCCGGGAACTGGCCCGGACCCTGGCCGGCGGTGCGGACCCCGCGTCGTGGTGGCGCGGGTCCCACGAGCGCATTCTCGACGCTGCCCGCGACCTCGCCTGGCCCACCCGCCTCATCGACTTGGAGACGCAAGCCTGCCGGATCGTGGGCGACGAGTTCTACGACCGGCTCAACTCGTCAGCGACCGGGCTGGCCCCGGCCCAGTGGCTGGGCGCGCTGGCGGAGGTGACCGGGGCGACGCTGCGCGCGGACATCCTCGTCGATGATGGTGGCTGGCAGCAGCTCTGGTCGCTGCTACGCGGGCTGGCGCTGACGGTGCCGCCCGGTGACACCGAGAGCGAGACCGCCCGGCTGGCCGACGAGCTTTTCCCCGACATCAAGGATCCCTACGAGACCACGATCGCCGAGGCCGGCCTGGCCGCGAAGCTCCTGGCGGACCGCGGGCTGGCTTCCGGCATTGGCAACCCGTCCGACCGCTGGCGGTCAGCCGGCGAACCCCTGGTCGCCCGGGACGGCTACGGTAGCCGTTTCCTGCTCGTGGCCCCGTTCTCTTATGGCCGGGATCGGGACCAAGAGACGGCGGATCACTGGTACGCGTGGGACATCGACTGCTGCTGGATCGACATGGTCGTGAGCGCGGGGGTGTTCGGATCGGCGGATGACGCGCTACGCGAATGGCGCGACGCCGTCGGCTCCGCCGCCCTCGACGCGACGCTGTCGCCAAGCACGCCAGAGACGACCACCCGGCTGCTGGCGCCTTGCCTCGAGACCGGTCCCATGTCAGACATGCTGGAGGGAAGTGAGCCCCGGGAGCTCATCCGCGAGTACTACCGGCTCCGGCGGCGTGCCCGCGACCTCGTCCGCGCCATCGCGGGACCGCGCGCTCGCGCCGGCGCCGAACC
>Ga0335075_10001834_pt1 | contig 34522 bp, 29 predicted proteins | sample Lox_Sample_24_FD_206723 | JGI IMG/M metagenome (GOLD analysis project Ga0335075, IMG submission 206723) | Soil microbial communities from Loxahatchee National Wildlife Refuge, Florida, United States - Lox_Sample_2.4 | ecosystem: Environmental > Terrestrial > Soil > Wetlands | place: USA...
CGTGAGCGATGAGAGCGTGGCGACCGCGTTGCAGATGAGCTCGAGTGTCAGCGCCTCGGTGTAGACGAGCCCGAGCGGACCGCCGTGCGGATTGTTGATGAGCCGGGTCGCCGCCTCGAACGCCTGCGCCGAGAGCGGGTGCTGGCAATAGTTGACCTTCTCGCCGATCGCGCTGGCAAAGCCCTTGAGGGGCCCCGGGATCTCCGCGCCCGAAGGCAGGAAGGTCTGCGCGAGAAACTCCGGCCGCATGCTGACGATGATGAACTGCTCGCGTGCCCGCGGTGCGGTCCACTCGCTGATGTCGAGCCCCTTCGGCTGCGCCCAGACGAGGAGTGACGGCCGGTTCCAGCGCACCGGCTCGGTGCGGCTCACCGCCAGCGCCATGTCGCCGGAGATCTTGAAATTGAACTGCACCAGCCCGTCGCCCGGCACCAGCTCGACCCGCGGATCCTTGTAGGTGAAGTTGGCGACGATCACGTAGATCTCGCCGTGGATGCGGGTGAACTCCCAATAGCCTTCACCCTCCTCGGGAGGGAGGCTCACGCGCGCGCCGAAAAGATCCCGCGTCGGGTGGCGCAGGATGTGCTCCACGTGCGGCGCGCGCTCCAGGCTTGCGAACGCATCCGCAAGCGAGTGCCCGGGACCGGCGAGGATCGCCCGGAAGAGGCCCTGATTGCCCGCCCAGCCGTCGTCCTTGCTAGACATTGGTGCGCGGGATACTGGCCTTCCACTCCCTTCGGCACAAGACCTCGGAGCCCTCGCGCGCCTCGACCCAGGCGTCGAGCTCGAAGGTCTGCTTCGTCGATGTCATCTCGGCGCGGGTGTCGATCCTCACCTGCCAGGAGCCGCGTCCGAGCTCGCAGCTCTGGATCATCACGGCGCGCGCCGACAGCGGGTCCTCCGGCCGGATGGCGTAGAGGCGCTCGTAGATGTGGCTCATCTCGATGCCGGGGCCCTCCAGACGCAGCTTCCCCCAGGGGCCGAAGGTGCCGCCGTCGATGAAGAGCCGATGCGTCACCTCGCCGCTCAACTGATCGAGGGTCACGGAGCGCTCGAGCCGTCCCGGACGCAGCACCGTCACGGGCGAGGCAGGCGCTGCCTCCGGCGGGGGCGGGGGCGGCACGCGCGCGTCGGCAGCCTGCGGTTGCCGCACCGGCAGCTGCAGCAGGGAGTCACCCGTGAATACGGACAGCCTGACCGGCTCCGGCGACGGCCAGATGACGGGCCAGTACGCCGTCGAGAGGGCGAGCCGGACCCGATGGCCGCGTGGGAACGCATACGCCGTCCCTGTCAGCTGCACGGTCACGCGATAGCGCTCCCCGGGAACGACGGCCGATGGCCTCTCGCGACTCTCGCGCTGAGAGAGATTGAGGAAGCCGCGTGCCACCAGCGTGGCCCGCCCGTCCGGCGCCACGTCGATGAGGCGCGCGGTAACGATGGCCGCCGGCCGGTCGACGGCAACGTCGATCGTGGCTCGGGCGTGACCCAGGATCTCCAGGCGCTCCATCAGGGCCTCGCCGTCGAACTCGAGCGAGCCGAAGGCGTCCAGGGTCTGATCGCCGGGCAGATCGCCGGCCACGGCGAAACTGGCCCAGTCTCCGGAGGCAAGCCCGGTCGACTGCGGGGAGGCCACCTCGAGGACGGTGCGCGTGACGGCGGCGGCATCGGCCTGCAGCCGGCAGGGGCCGAGCGCGAGCGTCCGGGTTGCAACGTGCGGACTCGGCCATGCCGCCTCCTCGATCCAACGGCCGGCGCGCTCCGCGAGATACGGCACCGGCGGCACGCTTTCCATCATGTAGAGTTGGAGCGACTGCTCGCGGTCGACGCCGTTGTCCTCGTCCTTCAGCCAGCGGTCCCACCAGCGCAGCGACTCCTGCAGGAAACCCACCGCCGGCTTCGGCTCCGCCTCGTGCGGATAGAGATGCGCCCAGGGGCCCATGGTCACCCGGTGCGGCACCGGCAGACGCTCCGCCAGGCGAAACGGCGTATCGCGGTACAGGTCCGCCCAACCGCCCCAGAACCAGACCGGACAAGGGATGGCGGCGTAGTCGAAACAGACCGAGCCATGCTTCCAGTAATCATCCAGCCGCTGGTGCCGCAGCCAGATCTCCGGCCAGAACGTCTCCGCCTGCAGCCGCTCGCGCCACATTTCGCGCCAGCGCTCGCCCACGATCTGCGGATCCGGCGGGCGCGCGTTGAAGAGCTGCATGATGCAGCCCCACCAGAAGTTGTCGTTGAGCAGCGCTCCGCCGGAGTAGTGGATGCACTCTGCGTAGCGATCGTCGGTGCCCATGACGGCGATGATCGCGGCGAGCGCCGGCGGCCGCCGTGCGGCCACCTGCAGCGAGTTGTAGGCGCCCCAGGACTTGCCCATCATGCCGACCCGGCCCGAGCACCAGGGTTGGCGGGCGATCCAGGCGATCACCTCCAGCGCATCGTCCTGTTCCTGGGCGAGGTACTCATCGTGCATGATGCCGTCGGAGTCGCCGGAGCCGCGCATGTCGACGCGCACCGAGGCATACCCGCGGGCGGCGAACCAGGGATGGTTGGTGTCATCGCGCCGGCGGGTGAAGTCGCGCTTGCGGTACGGCAGGTACTCGAGGATGGCGGGCACGGGAGCCGCCTCGGCTCCCTCCGGCATCCACAGGCGCGCCGCCAACCGACAGCCGTCGGCCATCGGGATCCAGACGTTCTCGACCTCGCGGATCATCGACCCGGAGTGCTGGCGAGATAGCGTTCGGCGGCGCCGCAGTAGAAGTCGACCAGGCGCAGCACCAGCTGCTCGCTGGTCTGCGAGTACGGTCCCGGCGTATAGGCCAGCGACTCGACGCCGCGCTGGTTGTTCTCCGACAGCGCGCGGTCCTGATCGTTGGTGGCGGTCCAGACCTCGAGCAGCCGGGCGAGATCGTAGTCGACTCCCTCGACGGCATCCTCGTGCACGATCCACGTTCCGGTGACGGTGGTCTCCAGTGGTCCGGTAGGCAGCGCCTGGAAGAAGAAGCCGTAGTCGCCCGCGATATGGTTGAATCCGTTCGGCTGCACGGCCCACCACATGACGCCGACATCACCGTCACCGACGCGGCCGAGCCTCTTCGCCACCGCGGGACGTCCGTCCATGGTGTAGGACATCGTCCCCTCGGTCAGCGGGTAGCGGCCGATCTCGTACCAGGGACCGATGACCGAGCCGTTCCTGAGGCCCCGCGCTTCGCAGCGCGCTTCGTAGGCGGCGATCCAGGCCGCGGCGCGGCCCGACACATCCTCCGCCGTGAAATCGCTGAACGAGCGCATGAGCTCCGGATGGCCCGCGCGGCAGTGGTAGCACTCGCGCGCGTTCTCCATGACGAGCTTCCAGTTGGCGCGCTCGACCAGGGTGGCGGTATGGATCACCTTCGCGTGGATCAGCTCATGCGGCTCGAGCATGGGCTCCAGGGCCGCGCGGAAGGGCTCGAAGTCCGGCGCGTCCTCGCCGAGGCAGACGAAGATCACCCCGGCCACGCTCTCGACCCGTGCCCGCGCCAGCCGGATCCCCTCACGCTCGAATCCCGGGTGCATGCGGGGCGCCTGCGCCAGCTGGCCCTGCAGGTCGTAGGCCCACTGATGGTAGGGGCATACCAGACGGCGGCCCAGGTGTCCGGACTTCTCCCGGCAAAGCCGCGCGCCCCGGTGACGGCAGGTGTTGAAGAACGCATCGATGCCGTCCTCGCCGCGCAGGACGATCACGGACGAGCCGGCCACCTCGAAGGTGAGATAGTCGCCGGGCCGGGGGATCTGCGACAACAGTCCCGCCTGCAGCCAGTGCCGCTCGAAGATGGCGCGGCGGTCGAACTCGTAGGACTCCGGATCCACGTATAGACCCTGAGGCAGCGAGAACCCGCGCCGCCGCTGGGCGAGCAGCGCCCGCACCTTCTCCGCCGTCGACATTCGTCACCCCTCGCCGCGCCGGGAGCTCCGGCGCCGGCAAAACATACCGTGCACGCCAGGACGGGGGCTTCGCTCCCGCGCGCGATTGCTAGGAGTTCGGCCACGCCTCATTGCCGCGAGCATACCATTGGCGGCGAGTCACCCGCCTGGCGACCCAGAGCCGCAGGCGGTCGAGATAGATGTAGACGACGGGCGTGGTGTAGAGCGTCAGGATCTGGCTGATGAAGAGCCCGCCCACGATCGCGATGCCGAGCGGGCGGCGCATCTCCGAGCCCTGCCCCGTCATCACCGCGAGCGGCACGGCGCCCAGCATGGCAGCCAGGGTCGTCATCATGATCGGCCGGAAGCGCAGCATGCATGCGGCGTGAATCGCCTCCGCGGCGCTCTCATCGTGCTCGCGCTGGGTCGCGATCGCCACGTCCACCATCATGATGGCGTTCTTCAGCACGATGCCGATCAGGAGGATGACCGCGATGAGGGCGATGAGCGTGAACGGCTCACCGCAGATCAACAGCGCGAGCACGGCGCCGATGCCGCTCGACGGCAGCGTCGAAAGAATCGTGATCGGCTGCACCAGGCTCTCGTAGAGGACGCCGAGCACGATGTAGACGGCGAGGATCGAGGCGACGACGAGCACCGGCTCCTGCAGCGATGTCTGCTGGAAGACCTTGGCGGTGCCTGCGAACTCGCCCTGGATCGAGATCGGGACGTGCAGGCCCGTCATGGTCTGATGGATGGCGGCCACCGCCGTGCCGAGCGGCTCACCCGGCGGCAGGTTGAACGAGAAGGTGGTCGCGACGAACGGCCCCTGGTGGTTCACCGCCAGCGGCGTCAGCCCCGGGGCGTAATAGCTGAAGGCCGAGAGCGGCACCATCGTCTCCGGCGCGGTGCTGAGCGCGGACCCGGTCGAGACCCGCCCGGCGTTGTTCACGAGTTGATTGAGCTGGTAGTTCTCCACGGCGTTCACCGCGGCGGAGGCGGCGGCGCTCGCGCCGGGTCCGTTCGCGCCGAATGCCGCCCCGGAGGCCGCGGTCGACTCCGTGCCGCTCAGGGCGCCTCCCGACGTGCTGACGTAGATGTCGGCAAGCGTCTGCGGGCTCTGCCAGAAGCTCGGTGCCACCTCCATCACCACGTGATACTGATTCATGTCCTGGAAGATCGTCGACACCTGCCGCTGGCCGAAGGCGTCGTACAGCGTGTTGTCCACCTCCGTCATGTCAACGCCGAGGCGCGCGACGGTCGGACGGTCGATGTGCAGCTTCACTTCGAGACCGCTCTCCTGCCGGTCGGAGCTGACGTCGCGCAGCGCCGCGTTCTTCTTCAGCGCCGCGGTGATCTTGGGCTCCCAGTCAGCGATCGTGGACAGGCTGTCCGACAGCAGGGTGTACTGGTACTGCCCGTTGCCCTGGCGGCCGCCGAAGCGGATCACCTGTGCGGACTGCAGGAACACCTGCGCCCCGGCGATATCCGCCAGCTTCGGCCGCAGGCGCGCGATCACCTCGTCGTCGGTCAGCTTGCGCACCGATAGCGGCTTGAGCTGCGAGAACAGGAACCCCTGATTGGTCGGGCCGCCGCCCGTGAAGGCCACCGTGTGCGCGACTGCCGGATCGGACCTGATGATGCGCTCGATCGTGCGTATCTTGCCCTGCATCGCCTGGAAGGAGATGCTCTGGTCGGCGTTCACGAAGCCGATCAGATCGCCCATGCTCTGTTGCGGGAAGAAGCCCTTCGGCGCGATGGCGAACAGGCAGAAGTTTAGCACCACCACGACGAGGAGCATGACCATCACCAGGCGCCGGTGCCCGATGGCTTCGTGAAGGGTACGGCCGTAGAAATCGCGCAGTGAGTCGAAGCCGCGCTCGACGGCGTGGAAGAACCGGCCCAGATGGGCCGGAGGCCGCAGGATGCGGCCGCAGAGCATCGGCGTCGTCGTGAGGGAGACGACGAGTGAAATCACGACGGTCACGGCGAGCGTGGCCGCAAACTCACGCAACACCCGCCCGACGAGGCCGCCCATCAGCAGGATCGGCAGGAACACCGCCACCAGCGCCGCGCTCATCGCGAGCACGGTGAACCCGACCTCCTTTGCCCCTTGCAACGCGGCCTGCAGGCGAGGCATGCCGGCTTCCGCATGCCGGGAGATGTTCTCGATGACGACGATGGCATCATCGACCACGAACCCCGTCGCCACGGTGAGGGCCATGAGCGACAGGATGTTGAGGCTGAAGCCGAGGAAGTAAATGACGGCCACGGTCCCCGCGAGGGAAAGGGGCACGGCTGCCGCCGCAACCAGCGCCGCGCGGGGATTGCGCAGCGTGATCAGCACCACGGTCACGATCAACAGGAAGGCAAACAGCAGAGTGACGTCGACGTCGTGCACCGAGGTGCGGATCGGGGTCGAGAAGTCGTTGGTGAGGAAAAGATCGATGCCGGGCGGGATCGAAGCACGCACCTGCGGCAGCGCCGCCTTGATGCGATCGACCGTATCCATGATGTTCGCGCGCGGCTGCTTGTGCAGGATCATCAGCACGGCGGCCTGGCCGTCGGCGAGGCCCAGCAGACGCACGTCCTCCACCCCTTCGGTCACCTGCGCCACATCCCGCAGGCGCACGGCGGCGCCGTTACGGTACGCAACGATCAGGGAGCGGTACTGCTCCGGGGTCGTCGCGCTGTCGTTGACATAGATCTGGTAGCGCCGCTCGAGGCCGTCGATGGCGCCCTTCGGCGCATTGGCATTGGCAGCCGCGATCGCGGCGCGGATGTCCTCGAGGCCGATGCCGTACTTGAAGAGCGCGAGCGGGTTGAGGTCGATGCGGACCGCCGGCAGCGAGCTGCCGGCAACATCCACTTCACCGACGCCTTCGATCTCCGACAGCCGCTGTTGAATGATCGTGCTGGCGGCATCGTAGACCTGCCCCATCGGCAGGGTCTTGGACGTCAGCGCCAGGATCAGGATCGGCGCGTCCGCGGGATTGAAGGTCTGAAAGCTCGGATTGCTGCGCAGCGACGCGGGCATGTCCTGGCGCGCCGCCTGGATGGCGGCCTCGACGTCGCTCGCCGCGCCGCGGATGTTCCGATCGAGGTCGAAAATGAGCACGATACGGCAGTTGCCGACGGAGCTCTCCGAGGTCATCTCGTCGACGCCCGCGATGGCGCTCAAATGACGCTCCAGCGGCGTCGTCACGCTGGTTGCCACGTTTTCGGGGCTTGCGCCCGGGAGCTGCGCCTGGACGACGATGGCCGGGGAATCGACCTCCGGCAGGGAGGCGACGGGCAGCAGGAAGTAGGCAATGATACCGGCGAGCAGCAGCCCGCAGGAGAGCAGCGTGGTCGCGACCGGCCGGCTGACGAACGGTCGCGAGATATTCAAGCCGACCCCCGGATCCGATGGGACACGCGCGCCGTGGCGCACCCTAATCGGCAGCGTCAGGGGCTAAAAGTTCCCGTTTGTTGACTGGCTCAAAGTCGCCTACGGCGCTTTGAGCGGCCAGCCCCTGAACCCGATTCATCCCGCGGGCCACAAAATCGCCTGGAGCGATTTTGGACGCGCAGCGGCCCCGAAGGGGCGAGGCCCAAGGAGGGGCCGAGCAACGGCGGCCTTGGCCCGCTCCCTGATTCGCTTTCGAACGGCTCCAGGCCTACAACTGCCCGAGGATGTGATCGGCGGCGGAGACCTTGAACTGTCCCGGCTCCTCGACGTGCACGCCCTTCAGGACGCCATTGTCGACGATCAGGGCGAACCGCTGCCCGCGCGTCCCCATCCCGAACTTGTGCGCATCCAGCTCCAGGCCGAGTGCCTTGGCGTAATCCCCGTTGCCGTCCGCCAGCATCATGACCTTGTCACCGGCGGAGGAGGCCTTGCCCCACGCGTTCATGACGAATACGTCGTTGACGGCCATGCAGGCGATGGTGTCCACACCCTTGGCGCGGATCTGATCGGCCAGCTGTACGAAGCCCGGAAGATGCTTGGCGTCGCAGGTGGGCGTGAACGCCCCCGGCACGGAGAACAGCACGACCTTCTTGCCCTTGAAGAGGTCATCGGTCGTGACGTCCTTCGGCCCGTCCTTGGTCATGACCTTGAGCGTGCCCGAAGGCATGCGGTCGCCCGCCTTGATTCCCATGGTTCTCTCCTGCGAGGTTGGTTCAGGCCTGGCGCGCGCGCAAGCTCCACAGAGTCGCCAGGCGCTCGAGCGTCGGATCACCCTTGACGGACTTGAAGGCCTGGAGAGCGGCGCTCTTGTTGCCCGACTTCAGCTGGGCGATGCCGAGCAACAGATGAGCCGACCCCGGGTCCTTCAGACTGCCCTTCGCAATGCCCTGCTGCAGGGCCTGAACGGCCTTGTCGTACTGCTGATAGCCGTAATAGGCGAGCCCGAGGCCGACGTCCTGATCGCCGCTGTGCGCGAGGGCCGCCTGCTGCGCCGACCTGTCCAGTGTTGCCTGATCGCGCTTGGACGCCCGCTGGGCATCGACCAGCAGACGCTGCGCCTTACCCTTCGTACGCGCGTCGGGGAAGATATTCGCCTGCAAGCCCTTCTGGATCACCTGCTCCGCCTCGCCGGGGGAGCCGGCCTCGATCGCCAGCTGCGCGAAGTCCGTGAAGTCCTCCGGGCGCTTCAGGACATCGACCTCGTCGGCCAGGCGGTAGGTCTGCAGGAGATTGCGGTCGCTCTTGACCGTCTTGAACATGCCGTAGAGCAGCTGCTGCCAGTACTCCGGCTTCGGGTGATAGATGACCAGCTCCTGCAGCGCGTTGTTGGTGCAGGGGTCGTCGCCGCCCGGGTTCTGCTTCAGGCAGCCGCTCAGCAGGAGCTGCAGCGACTGGTCGCTCGGCGTCTCGCCCTTCTTCTCGTCCGCGGCGATCTGCGCCTTCTCGAAGCGCACCACGCCCTTCCAGTCGCCCTTCAGATAGTAGGCCTGTCCGACCAGGGTCGGCGTCTGCGCCTCCGCCCAGCCCTTGTCGATCGCCTGCTGGCCGAACTCGATCGCCTTGTCGTAGTTGTGGACCTGATAATAGAGCTGCGACAGCGCCAGCGTGTTGGTCCTGACCTGCTCCGGGGTCAGGAATCCGCCCTGCATCTCGCCCTCGATCGCCTTGGCGGCATCGGCGTACTGTTTCGTGCGCACGTAGGCGAAGCCCCGCATCTCATAGATGAGGAACTGCTCGTAGGGGGTCTTCTTCTTCATCGAATCAGCTTTGTCGAGCTGCTGCAATGCGCCGCTGAAGTCATTGGCGTGCAGAGCCTTCTGCGCCGCCTGCAGGGCGATGCCGACATCGCGGTCCGTGATGGTGTTCTTGGGGGCATCCTTCGCCGCGGCGGGGGTGACCCCGGCGAGACTCGCGGCACACGCCACCGCGGCGCCGAGAGCGAGCGCCGCAACCCGGTTGCACTTCGACTTCATGACATCATCTCGCATGGGGTGATTCACCGATCTCTGGCCGTTACTGGGCGAATTCGGAAACGTTGACGAAGCCGATCTTGGTCATCCGGTTGCGCTGCGCAGAGGCAAGCACCTTGGCGACCACGTCGTACTTCGCCATGCCGTCCGGGTTCAGGTGGATTTCGGGCTGCGGGTCCTTCGCCGACTCGGTGGCGAAGTAGCCGTCCAGCTGCTGCATGGTGACCGGCGTGCCGTTCCAGACGACCGTGCCGTCGAAGTCGATCTCCAGGTCGATCACTTCGGGCTGCACCGGCGGCGGCTGCTGATTCTGGTTCTGAGGCAGATCGAGCTTCACCGCGTGCGTCATCACGGGCAGCGTGATGATCAGCGTGACGATCAACACCAGCAGGACGTCGATGAGCGGCGTCGTGTTGATGTCGCACAATGGGCCCGTGCTCGAGCCCCCGACTTGCATGGACATGCTTCAGGACTCCTCAGTGCACAGGCGCGCCGTGCGAAAGGTCGGGTTCGGTGATGAACGCGACTTTGACCATGCCGCCACGCTCCAGATCGTAGAGGACGTGGCCGATGGACTTGTAGGCCGCGTTGCGGTCGCCGCGGATGTGGATCTCCGGTTGCGGCACCTTCACGGCCTGCTGCTCGATCATGGTGAGAAACTGGCTGTCGTCCGCGATCTCCTTCTCGTTCCAGTAGATGTTGCCCGCGGCGTCCACCGCGATTGTGATGTCCTGGGGCTTGGTCTGCGTCGGAATGTTGTTGGCATTCGGCAGCTTGACCGGCACCGTCTTGGTGATCACGGGGATGGTGATGAGAAAGATGATGAGCAGCACCAGCATGACGTCGACCAGCGGCGTCGTATTGATGGTAGCCATGACGCTCTGCTCTTCATCAGGGCTTTGTACGGTCATCGACATATCGAAAGGCTCCTCACGTGCCGCGCCGGGCGCGCGCTCGTGCCGCTAAGCAAATCAGCCAGATCGATCAGGCCCGGCCGCATCGGCCGGCTCCGCGCCGCGCGCGGAGCCGGCCCTGCGGCACTCTCGTGATCTCGACTCGTCTCTCACTTGCGGACGGCTGCGGCGGGAGCGGCCGCCGCCGGACGACCGCCAGCAACCTCCGCGCCCACGGGCACCCGGGCACCGCTGACGAGATAGGCGTGCAGGTCGCCCGTGAAGTTGCGCAGCGCATCCTGCAGGACCTTGTTGCGGCCGAGCAGCCAGTTGTAGCCCCACACCGCGGGTACCGCGGCGAAGAGGCCGAGCGCCGTCATGATGAGCGCGCCGCCGACCGGGCCCGCCACCTTGTCGATGCTCGCCTGGCCGGCCAGGCCGATCGCGATGAGGGCGTTCATGACGCCCCACACCGTGCCGAACAGGCCGACGAACGGCGCCGTGGAGCCGATCGTGGCCAGGGCGCCCAGGCCCTTCTGCATGTTGCTGTTGACCTGATCGACCGACCGTTGCAGCGACATGGTCACCCACTCGTGCATGTCGATGCGGTCGGTGAGGCGGCCCTCATGATGAGACACGGCGCGCAGGCCGTCCTCGGCGATCATGCGGAAGTTATCGCCCTTCTTCAGGCGCTCGACGCCGTCCTTGACCGACGGGGCGGACCAGAACTGCTTCTCAGCGGTTCGTGCCGACTGCTTCAGGCGGCGTTGATCCCACAGCTTGATCAGGATGGTGTACCAGGACACCAGCGACAGGATCAGCAGCAGGACGATGACAGCACGGGTGACGATGTCGCCCGTGTTCCACATACCGGACAAGCCGTATGGGTTGTTGACGGATGCAATGGCGTTATTACCCATAAATTCCTCGAGATCACGAAAGCGCCGCGGTGAAAGTTGCGGCTTCTGAAGACGGAGACATAGGTGAGGGAGTCAGGACGGTCAGAAAGAGTCAGTAAGCTGGAACTTGATCGGAAGCGATACGCACTCCGTCACCGGCTGGCCGCCGCGCGTCGCCGGCACGAAATGGCCGGAGGTCGCTTTGGCATAGCGGATGGCGGCCTGATCGAGACGTGAGCTGCCGGAGCTCTTCTCGACCGTCGGCTCGCTGACGACCTTCCCGCCGGCGCCGATGCAAAGCTTCACGAGCGCGGTGCCCTGCTCGCCGAGGCGGCGGGACGCGTCCGGGTAGTATTCATCGGTCTGCGGGAAATCGTTCGAGATCGGCCGCAGCGCGGTCGAAGCCACGGGCGCCGGTGCCGGCGCGGCGCGCACGACTCTCTTCACCACCGTGATGGCGTGAGTCTGCGAGGCCTGCGGGATCTGGATGTTCACGACCGGCGGGGGCACCTGCACCTGCTGTTGCTGCAGCTGCGGCGGCGGCGGCGGCGGCGGCTTCAGCTGCTGCTTCTGCTGCTGCACGACGGATGTCTGGATGGGGGGCGCAACGAGCTGAATGGCGCGAGTGGCCAGTCCCGTCGCCAGCACCCACGCAATGAATACGTGAATGGCGATGATGGCGAACAGTACGATCGTGCGGCGTGTGAAGAACTGGTTGTCTTGTACGTAAGCGCTCATGTGTTGCTGGTGAGCTGTTGCAAGTCCGCAATTGCCGGATCGAAACGTAAGCGGTGCAAAGTAACCGTCTTTCTATCTGCCCGCAAGCGGTCCAATCCGGACCCGACCTCGCCGGCGGTGCGGTCCGCCGGTTCGTGCATGCCTGAGATACGCGTGTTCAGTCTTCCCCGGGCCGACGCGCGCGTATGACTCAATCCCCCTGAGTGATTCAGTGTCGCGTCGCCTCGATGGCACATGGCCACAGGTACGCGTCGCCTGCATCGGTGGATGCGAAGGCGAACTCTAACCGCTGCTCCGCGACGTGACAACTGCATGACGCTTCGAGGCCCGATCGCGATAAAGCTAGCGTCCCCTCGCCCGGTTCGCCGCAGGGCCGGGTCCGGTCACCGCACCGGTCGAGGCGCTGCCGACCAGGCACGCGTATTTGGCCAGCACGCCGGTCGTGGCAAAGGGCTTGCGGGGCGTCCAGGCCGCCCGGCGCCGGCGCAGCTCCGCGGCGGATAACCCCGCCTGGATCCGCCGCCGCACCGCATCGATCGTAATCTGGTCCCCGTTGCGCAGCAGGCCGATGGGGCCACCCACCGCCGCCTCGGGGGCAATATGTCCAACCACGAACCCGTGGCTGCCGCCGGAAAAACGTCCGTCCGTGATCAGAGCGACCTTGTCCGCCAGGCCGCGGCCGACGATGGCACCCGTGGGACTGAGCATCTCGCGCATGCCGGGACCGCCGATAGGACCCTCGTAGCGGATGACGACGACATCGCCCGCCCGCACGCGCCCCGAAAGGATGGCCTGGGTCGCCCGCTCCTCGCCATCGAACACCCGGGCGGTCCCCGTGAAGGCCTCGCCTTCCTTGCCCGAGATCTTCGCGACCGCGCCCTCGGGGGCGACGTTGCCGTACAGAACGACCAGGTGGCTATTCTTCCTGAGCGGCTGTGTCAGCGGCCGCACGATGTCCTGTCCAGCAATATACGTACCTGTTTCGGCGAGGTTTTCCGCCAGCGTCCGTCCGGTGACGGTGAGGCAGTCGCCCTCCAGCAGCCCGGCCTCGAGCAGCATCTTCATGAGCGGCTGGATGCCCCCGATGGCCACGAGCTCGGACATCAGGTAGCGGCCGCTGGGCTTGAGATCCGCGAGCACCGGCACTCTCCTGCCTATTCGAGTGAAATCATCGAGGTGAAGTTTCACCCCCGCATCATGCGCTATCGCCAGCAGATGCAGCACGGCGTTGGTCGAGCCCCCCAGCGCGATGACCACGGTGATCGCATTCTGGAACGCCTTGCGGGTGAGGATGTCGCGCGGCCGGATGCCCTGCCTCACCAGCTCGACGACCGCCTCGCCGGCGAGCCGGCAGTCGGCGCGCTTCTCCCCGCTCACCGCCTCCTGGGCGGAGCTGCCGGGCAGGGAGAGGCCCAGCGCCTCGATGGCCGAGGCCATGGTGTTGGCGGTGTACATGCCGCCGCAGCTGCCGGGGCCCGGGATGGCGGTGCGCTCCACCTCGGCGAGCTGCTCATCGCTGATCCGGCCTGCCGCGCGGGCGCCGACCGCCTCGAATACCGCGACGATGTCGCGCCGGGCGGCCCCGGGTCGGATGGTGCCGCCATAGACGAAAACCGCGGGGCGGTTGAGCCGCGCCATCGCCATGGCGCATCCCGGCATGTTCTTGTCGCAGCCGCCGATGGCGACGAAGCCGTCGAAGCCCTCGGCCCCGACCACCGTCTCGATCGAATCGGCGATCACCTCGCGCGAGACCAGCGAGTAGCGCATGCCGGGCGAGCCCATGGCGATGCCGTCGGAGACCGTGATGGTGTTGAAGAGGACGCCCTTGCCGCCCGCCGCATCCGCGCCGGCGACCGCCTCGCGGGCCAGCTCGCCGATGTGCATGTTACAGGGTGTTACGTTGGCCCACGTCGAGGCGATGCCGATCTGCGGCTTGGCGAAGTCCTCGTCCCTGAAACCAACGGCGCGCAGCATCGAGCGCGACGGCGCCTGCTTGATGCCGTCGACCACCAGCCGTGAATGCGCGCGCGGATCGAGCCCCCGGGATTTCGTCATCGTCCCTCATCAGCCGTTGAAAACGCGTGAGCCTTTCAGCTTAGCACTGGTAGCGGGACCGTATCAGCCGGAAGAGGCCGCGCACGCACTGCGCCTCGGCACCCACGGGCCGCCCCGGGCGCTCCTTGCCGTTCCATCCATAGAGATCGAGGTGCAGCCAATTGGACGTCTCGGTGACGAAGCGCCTGAGGAAAAGCGCGGCGATGATGGAGCCGGCGAACGGCGATGCCGATACGTTGCCGAGATCCGCAACCTTGCTGGCGAGCTCGTCGTCATAACCGGGCCACAGCGGCAGCGGCCACACCGGATCGCTCTCCTCTTCTCCGCGGCGGCGCACCGCATCGAGCAGCTCTTCGTTCGGCGAGTAGGCGGCCGGGAGCTCCGGGCCGAGCGCCGTGCGCGCGGCGCCCGTGAGCGTGGCGAGATCGATCAGCAGGTCCGGCCGCTCGGCGTCGGCTTCCGCGAGCGCGTCGGCGAGCACGAGGCGGCCTTCGGCGTCCGTATTGCCTATCTCGACGGTCAGACCCTTGCGGGAGCGCAGCACGTCGCCCGGACGGTACGCGGCGCCGCCGATACTGTTCTCGACCGCCGGAATCAGCACCCGCAGCTGCACCGGGACCTCGAGCCGCATGATGAGGTCGGCGAGCCCGAGCACGCACGCCGCGCCGCCCATGTCCTTCTTCATCAGGAGCATGCCGGCCGAGGGCTTGAGGTCGAGACCGCCGGTGTCGAAGCAGACGCCCTTGCCGACCAGAGTGACGCGCGGCGCGTCCCGCTCGCCCCAGCGCATGTCGATGAGCCGCGGCTCGCGCGCGCTCGCGGCGCCCACGGCACGCAGCATCGGATAGCCCGCGAGCTCGCCGCCTGCGAGGACGTGACAGCGCGCCCCGCGTCCCCGCGCGAGATCCAGGGCGGCGTCGGCCAGCTCTTCGGGCCCCAGGTCGTTGGCGGGAGTGTTGATCAGATCGCGCGTCAGCGCGGTGGCGCGTGCGGCCGCATCCGCATACTCGAGGTCCGCTCCGGCCGGCGGCACCAACGCGGCCCGCGGCGGCTCCGGCCCATCGAGCCGATAGCGGCTCATGCGATAGGCGCCCATGAGCCATCCCAGCAGGAAGCGGGTCGCGGCACGCGGCGGCAGCGGCGTGGCGAGATGCCATGACTGCGCCGGGAGCCGGTCGGACATCCCAGCGGCATGCCAGTGAGTGAGGTCGTCCGCGGACGCCAAGGGACCCAGCCCGGCGACCGCCCCGCCGATACCGCCATCCGCGGACGGCAGGCTGAGCACGCGATGCCGCTCCGCCTGGAAGGCATGGGCACGCACCCAGCTGACCACCCGGGCCGGCTGGCCGGCGAGCCAGCTCTGCAGCTCCCCTTCCGCCACCACCCAGAGCGGCCGGCTTTCGGCCGGATCGGCGCTCAACAACATCTCTTGGGACACCGTACGAGCATAGCGGACCCGCCGTCACGTTGACAAAGTCGCCGCGGATGTGCTGACATCAGCCCATCATTCGCCCTTTTTGGCATTCAACCCCTCAACCCCGGGCACCCGCCGTGGCACTTGAAGCAAAGATCGACGTGAGCTGCGCAGCGTTCAGAGCGCCGCGCGGCGCCTTGCGTCCTCTGCTGCGACTGCCCATCGGAAAGCTGCTCCTGCTGAGCAGCCGGTGCGGGGATCTCGCGCATACCTGAGGACAGCTCAGGCAGAACGAGAAAAGACACCAAACCCCGCACCGGCCGAAAGCCGATGCGGGGTTTATTTTTGATTGGGCCAAACAGGGCTGCGCCCGTTTGGCGGATTTGGCTCGTAGGACCCTTCGGCCCACAGGCCGTTTGGCGGATTTGGCTCGTAGGACCCTTCGGCCCACGGGCCGTTTGGCGGATTTGGCTCGTAGGACCCTTCGGCCCACGGGCCGTTTGGCGGATTTGGCCCGTAGGACCCTTAGGCCTGCAGGCCGTCGTGAATGCGTTTGAATCGGGAGTAATGATGATGAGGCTCTATTCGCAGAAAGACGTCGACAAGAAGGCGCTGCGCGGCGCGCGCATCGCGGTGCTCGGCTACGGCAGCCAGGGCCGCGCGCATGCGCTCAACCTGAAGGACAGCGGCTTCGATGTCGTCGTCGGCGTGCGTAAGGCGGGACCGGGCTGGAAGAAGGCGAAGAAGGACGGCCTGGAAGTCGCGGAACCGGTGGCCGCGGTGCGCGACGCCGACCTCGTGGCCATGCTGGTACCGGACCTGGCGCAGAAGTCGCTGTACGAGACCGTCGAGCCGGCGCTGAAGCGCGCTGCGACGCTTCTCTTCGCGCACGGATTCAACATCCACTTCAGGCAGATCAAGCCGCGCAAGGACCTGGACGTGGTGCTGATCGCGCCCAAGGGACCGGGCGATCTGGTGCGCCGCCAGTACCAACAGGGCCGCGGCGTGCCGTGCCTCATCGCCGTGGCGCAGGATGCGACCGGCAAGGCGCACGCCAGGGCGCTCGCGTACTCGCACGGCATCGGCGGCACCCGCGGCGGGGTTCTGGAAACGACCTTCGCCGAGGAAACCGAGACCGACCTCTTCGGCGAGCAGGCGGTGCTCTGCGGCGGGGCGACCGAGCTGGTCGTCAAGGGCTTCGAGACCCTGGTCGAGGCCGGCTATCAGCCCGAGGTCGCCTACTACGAATGCCTGCACGAGCTGAAGCTGATCGTCGATCTGCTGCACGAGGGGGGGCTGCGCAAGATGCACGAGTTCATCAGCGAGACCGCCAAGTACGGCGATCTCACCCGCGGTCCGCGCATCGTCAACGACCGGGTGAAGAACGAGATGCGCAAGGTCCTGAAGGAAGTGCAGACCGGCAAGTTCGCGCGCCAGTGGATCGAGGAGAACGCCAAGGGGCGCAAGAGCTACCAGAAGATGCTCGACAGCGACATCGGGCATCAGATCGAGAAAGTCGGCGAGGCATTGCGCGCCCGCATGCCCTGGCTCAACGAGAAGCGCGCCTGACAGGCGTCACAGACCGGAGGTTGCTCCCATGGCTCCCCATCCTGACCGAGTATTGATTTTCGACACCACCCTTCGCGACGGGGAACAGTCCCCGGGCTGCAGCATGACGCGGCCGGAGAAGCTGCGCGTGGCACGCGCTCTGGCGGAGCTGGGGGTCGATGTCATCGAGGCGGGATTTCCCGCCGCCTCCAAGGGAGACTGGGAGAGCGTGCAGGCGGTCTCGCGCGAAATCCAGGGGCCCATCATCGCCGGTCTGGCGCGCTGCAACCGCGAGGACATCGAGCGCTGCGCCCGTGCGCTCGCGGATGCGCCGCGGCGCCGGCTCCACGTGTTCCTCGCGACCAGCGCCATCCACCGCCAGTACAAGCTCAACATGGCGCAGGAGGAGATCCTGCGCACGGCCATCGAGGGCGTGCGGCACGCCAGGGAGCTCTGCGAAGACGTGGAGTTCTCGCCGGAAGACGCCTCGCGCACGGAGCTCGAGTTCCTGGCGCAGGTGGTCGAGGCGGCCATCGAGGCCGGCGCCAGCACGGTCAACATTCCCGATACCGTGGGATACACGGTGCCGGACGAGTTTGCGGAGCTCTTCCGCTACCTGCGCAAGAACGTGCGCGGCATCGACGGCATCCGGCTTTCCGTCCACTGCCACGACGATCTGGGAATGGCGGTCGCCAACAGTCTGACGGCGGTCGTGGCGGGCGCGCGGCAGGTGGAGTGCACGATCAACGGCATCGGCGAGCGTGCGGGCAACTGCTCGCTCGAGGAAGTGGTCATGGCGCTGAAGACGCGTGCAGCGTTCTTCAACGTCACGACCGGCGTCCAGACCAACCGCCTCTATCCAACGTCGCGGCTGGTTTCCAGCATCACCGGTATGACCGTGCCGCGCAACAAGGCCGTGGTCGGCGAGAACGCGTTCGCGCACGAGGCTGGCATCCATCAGCACGGCGTGCTGCGTCATCATTCGACTTACGAGATCCTGCGGCCCGAGGATGTCGGCCTCTCGCGCAGCCACCTCGTGCTCGGCAAGCACAGCGGCCGCCACGCATTCCGCGACCGGGTGAAGGCCTTGGGATTCGAGCTCGAGGACGCCGAGCTCAACCGCGTATTCGAGGAGTTCAAGGCGCTCGCCGACAAGAAGAAGGAGCTCTTCGACGGCGACATCGAGGCCCTGGTGCTGCGCGCGGAAGGCTCCGCGGTAGGACCCTGGAGCCTCGCCAGCCTCGACACCATGGCGGCGAGCAACGCGCCGGCTACCGCGATGGTGCAGCTGCAGCACGCCGATGGCCGGACAGTGGAGCGCAAGGCATCCGGCGACGGTCCGGTCGATGCGGCCTTCAAAGCGATCGAGGCCGCGACCGGCATCGGCGTGATGTTGCGCAAGTTCGAGATCCGCGCCGTCACGGAGGGCGAGGATGCGCAGGGCGAGGCGGTGGTCTACGTGGAGTACAACCAGCGCACCTACCGCGGCGCGAGCGTGAGCACCAACATCGTGGAGTCGAGCACACGCGCGTTCCTCGAAGTCATCAACCGCATCGAGCTCGCTCAGGCCGGCACCCGCTCGCGCGAGGAGCGCAGCGGCGCCGCGCACGCGGCGGTATAGGAGCCGGCTCGAGATGGGTCCCTCCGCGCAGACACTCTTCGAGAAGGTGTGGCGCCGCCACGAGGTGGCGGCGGAAACGCCGGACACGCCCGCGGTCCTCTACATCGACCTGCACCTCATTCACGAGGTCACTTCACCGCAGGCCTTCACGGTGTTGCGGGAGCGCGGACTTCCCGTGCGGCGGCCGGAGCTGACTTTCGCCACGATGGACCACTCCACGCCCACGCGCACGGAACAGGTCTTCGGCGGCGCGCCCATCGCGGTCGAAGCGGCGGCGCGGCAGGTGCGCGAGCTCGAGGCCAACTGCGCCGCCTTCGGCGTCGAGCTTCTGGGGCTGCGCAACGCACGCCGCGGCATCGTGCACATCATCGGGCCGGAGCTCGGCCTCACCCAGCCCGGCAAGACCGTGGTCTGCGGCGACAGCCACACGAGCACGCACGGGGCGCTGGGGGCGCTGGCGTTCGGCATCGGCACCACCGAGGTGGGCCATGTATTCGCCACCCAGTGTCTGCTGCAGAGGAAGCCGCGGACGCTGGCCATCAATGTCAGCGGCAAGCTCGCGGCCGGCGTGACCGCGAAGGACCTCATTCTCGCCATCATCGGCAGGATCGGAGTCGCGGGCGGTACCGGGCACGTGATCGAGTATCGCGGCGAGACCATTACCGCTCTCGGCATGGACGAGCGCATGACGGTCTGCAACATGTCGATCGAGGCCGGCGCACGCGCCGGCATGATCGCGCCGGACGAGACCACCTACGCCTATCTCGCGGGACGCCCGCGCGCACCGCGGGGCGAGGCCTGGGAGAAGGCGCTCGCGCAGTGGCGGCAGCTTCCGACCGACGCCGGCGCCCGGTTCGACCGGGAGATGGACATCGATGCTTCGGCTCTGGAGCCGATGGTCACCTACGGCACGAACCCCGGCATGGTCATGCCGATCTCGGCGGCGATTCCGCAGCGCCCGGGGGATGCGGTGTTCGCCAAGTCCCTGGCCTACATGGGTTTCGAGCCGGGGCGCCCGGTCGCCGAGCAGCCGGTCAACGTGGTCTTCGTCGGCAGCTGCACCAACGGGCGTCTCTCCGATCTGCGCGCCGCGGCCTCACTCCTGCGCGGACGCAAGGTCGCCGCAGGGGTGCAGATGCTGGTCGTACCTGGCTCGCAGGAGGTCAAGCGCGAGGCGGAGGCGGAGGGCCTGCACAAGGTGTTTCTCGAGGCAGGCGCCGAATGGCGCGAGTCGGGATGCTCGATGTGCCTGGGGATGAACGGCGACCTGGTGTCCAAGGGACACTACGCGGTCAGCACCAGCAACCGCAATTTCGAAGGCCGGCAGGGTATGGGCGCGCGCACGCTGCTCGCCAGCCCGCTGACGGCCGCGGCTTCCGCGGTGCGCGGTCGGGTCACCGACCCGCGCGAGTTGCTGTAGGCCGACGACGGGAGCAGGCAACGATGAATCCGATCAAGACGCTCCGCTCGCGCACCGCGGTGCTGCCGGTGAGGGATATCGACACCGACCAGATCATTCCGGCGCGATTCCTCACGACCACCACGCGCTCGGGCCTCGGCGCCCACCTCTTCGCCGACTGGCGCTATGGCGGCGACGGCGCGCCCAAGGCCGACTTCGTGCTCAACCGCCCGGAGGCGGCGGGATGCTCGATCCTCGTGGCGGGCGACAACTTCGGCTGCGGCTCCTCGCGCGAGCATGCGCCCTGGGCCCTCACCGACCACGGCTTTCGCGCGGTGGTGAGCACGCAGATCGCGGATATCTTCCGCGGCAACGCGCTGAAGAACGGACTGCTGCCGGTGATCGTCGATCAGGCCACCCACGGCTGGCTGGTGGAGCATCCGGGCGCTGAAGTCACCATCGATCTCGACAGCACCCGCCTGACGCTGCCCACGGGGCAGTCGGTACGGTTTCCGCTGGAGCCGTTCGCGCGCTACTGCCTGATGAATGGAGTCGACGAGTTGGGCTTTCTCCTCGGTCGGGAGCCGGAGATCCGGGCTTACGAGCAGCGGGCGCACGGATGAACGCCAGCATTGCCGTTCTGCCCGGCGATGGGATCGGGCCGGAAGTCATGGCACAGGGAGTGCGCTGCCTGCGCGCCATCGCGCAGTCTCACGGGCATCAGTTCGATCTGACCGAGCTGCCGTTCGGCGGCGCGGCCATCGATCTGTGCGGCAACCCGCTGCCCGAGAGCACTCTGCAAGCCTGTCTCGAGGCGGACGCGGTTCTGCTCGGCGCCATCGGCGGCCCGAAGTGGTCGGCGCCCGAGGCCAAAGTGCGGCCGGAGCAGGGACTGCTCGGGCTGCGCAAGGCGCTGGGCGTGTACGCGAACCTGCGGCCCGTGAAGGTCCACCCCGCCCTCCTCTCCTCTTCCACCTTGAAGACGGAGATTCTGGAGGGGGTCGACCTCGTATTCGTGAGGGAGCTGACCGGCGGGATCTACTTCGGAGAGAAGCGGCGTGATGCCACATCCGCTACGGATGTCTGCACCTACACGGTGGAGGAAGTCGAGCGCATCGTACGGACGGCTGCGCGCCTGGCGCGGCGCCGGCGGCGCAAGCTCGTGTCGATCGACAAATCCAATGTGCTCGAGACCTCGCGGCTGTGGCGGGAAGTGACCACGCGGATCATGAAGGCCGAGTTCCAGGATGTGTCGCTGGAGCACATGCTGGTCGATTCGGCGGCGATGCATCTCATCCGGCGGCCGCGCGACTTCGACGTGCTGGTCACGGAAAACATGTTCGGCGACATCCTGACGGATGAGGCTTCGATGTTGGCGGGGTCGCTCGGCCTGCTGCCGTCGGCCTCGCTCGGCGAGGGGACGCGGGGAGTATACGAACCGATTCACGGCTCGGCACCGGATATTGCGGGCCGGGGGACCGCCAATCCCTGCGGCATGATTCTGAGCGTCGCCCTCCTGCTGCGACACTCGCTCAGGCTCGAGGGGGAGGCGCAGATGCTGGAGCAGGCCGTATCGCAGGCCGTCGAGCACGGGGCACGCACTCCGGACATTGCCGGCGAACGCCACCAGGCCTCATCCACGCAAGAGGTTGGGGACGCGGTGCTCGGCGCGATGCGGGATCGCTGAGACTGGACTCGTGCCGCCTCAGCAGGCGGCGGCGAGCGTCTCCACGCGCTGCGGGCGGACGGCGAGCGCCGCGCGCTCCAGTCCGGCGGCCAGATCGGCCCGGAGATCCTCCAACGCCTCGATGCCCACCGACAGGCGGATGAGTCCGTCCACGAGTCCCGCCTTCTGGCGCGCCGCCGGATCCATCGCGGCATGGGTCATGGTGGCCGGATGCGCGATCAGACTCTCGACGCCGCCGAGTGACTCGGCCAATGAGAAGCAGACGAGATCCGAGCAGAATGCCCGGACAGCCTCGTGTCCGCCCTCGAGCTCGAGGGTGACGACGGCGCCGTAGCCGCGCTGCTGGCGGCGTGCGATCTCATGGTCCGGATGAGTCGACAGTCCCGGATAGTAGACGTGCCTGACACCGGGCTGGCCGACGAGCCATTGCGCGAGCCCGGCGGCATTGCGGCCATGGTGCTCCAGACGCGCGTGCAGGGTACGCAGGCCCCTCAGAGTCAGGTAGCTGTCGAAGGGAGCGCCCGTGATGCCGAGACAATTGGCCCACCAGATGAGCGGCTCGTGCAGCTCCCTGGTGCGGGCCACCACGGCGCCGCCCACCACGTCGCTATGGCCGTTCAGGTACTTCGTGGTCGAATGCACGACCAGGTCCGCGCCCAGGGTGAGCGGCTGCTGCCAGGCCGGCGACAGGAACGTGTTGTCCACCACCACCAGCGCGCCGGCGGCGTGGCCGAGCCCCGCGAAATGCTCGATGTCGGTGATGCGCAGCAGCGGATTGCTCGGCGTCTCGATCCAAAGGAGGGCCGCCGGCCTCGCCAGCGCGGCCTTGACCGCCGCGAGATCGCCGAAGTCGACGAACTCCACTTCCCGCTCGCCGCGGCGCCGCCACGCATCGAACAGCCGGTAGGTGCCGCCGTAGCAGTCGTGGGGCGCCACGATGCGCGCGCCGGCCGGGATCAGGTATCCCGTCAGGGTCACCGCGGCCATGCCCGTCGCCGTCACCACGGCGCCCGCACCCAGCTCCAGCTCGGCGATCGCCTCACCGAGCAGATCGCGCGTCGGATTGCCGGAGCGCGTGTAGTCGTAGCGGCGCTTCTCGCCGAATCCCCTGAACGCGAACGTCGAAGTCAGGTGGATCGGCGGCACGACGGCGCCGGTGGCATCGTCACATTCGAGTCCCGCGCGTACCGTCTGCGTGATCTGGTCGACGGCGTGGCGGCGTGTCAGTTTGGTCATGGCTCAATTGCTCTCCAACGCCGCGGCGAAAACGCCGCGGAGCTGCTGTGATTCCTTGAGGAAGGCATCATGCCCGTAGAGGGAGGAGATCTCGTGGAAGCGGCCGGCGCCGAGGCGCGCCACCATGCCGCGGACTTCCGCGACCGGGACGAGCTGGTCCTCACGGACGGCGACTGCGATCGTCGGGATGAAGATGCGGCTCGCATCGACCCGGTGCAGGTCGATGGACTCCGACAGGCAGAGGAAGGACTCCGGCCGGTGGCGCGCCGCATAATCGCGACCGCGGGCGAGCAGATAGCGCTCGACGGGAAAGACGAACCGGTCGGCCTCGACCGCGGGCGGACCGCCGAAGCGTGCCGCGAGCTCCTCGCCGCTGCGATAGGTGGACATCGCGAGCGCGCGCGCCAGCTTGAGGCCGTCGGCTGCACGGCCGCTCTCGAGCGTCAAGCGCACGATCTCCCGTTGCACGCTGCGCCAGGCGGTGGCAAGCGCGTACGGTCGATCCGCCGCACACAGAACGATCAGCCGCCCCGCCCGCTCCGGATGCCGCTCGCCGAAGGCCAGCGCGACCATGCCGCCGTACGATCCACCGGCAATCGCGCGCAGCGCCACGATGCCCAGGTGATTGAGGAGGCGCAGCAGGAGCTCGGCCTGATCATAGGTGGAGATGCTGGGAAACGGCTCCGAAGCGCGCGGGCCGGTCGAGCCGCCGCTGCCGCCGAGATAGTCGAAGCTCAGCACACGGTAGCGATGGGTATCCAGGGGCCGGGCCGGCCCGGCGAATTCCGCCCACCAGCCCGGATGCTCGCGGTCGCCGAAACAGGTGTGCCGGCTCGCGGAAATTCCGCCGAGGGCGCAAACCACGGGGGCGTTGGCGGGCCCGACGAGGCGCCAGGCAAGCCGCACGCCCGTCAGCCGGCCGCCATGATGGAGAGCGAGCTCGCCGGGGATTTCCAGCACCCCCTCGCGTACCGTCGTGTCCGCGGGCGGCAGCACCGGCGCACGCAGGCGCTTCGCGAGGAGACCGCCCTCCTCGTGGAGGCGGCCCTCGGGGGCGATCAACACCGGCTCATTCATTGGAGGCTCCGCATTCTTCCGGCTCGGTCTCACCGGCCCTCCTGCGGAGCGCCCGCCAGGAAACTGGCGGGTTCGTAGCGTCCATCCCGTCCGCGCCAGGGGTGGCACGGCAAGGCTACGCTAACGCGCTCATCTGTCGATCGGGCTGCGTGCGCCAATGCGCGGCGCGGCTGCGATCGCAGGAGTTGGCACCTTTCCAGGATGGTTGGTCCTGGCGGTTGCCCCGGCGTCTAAGGGCCTAATCCCTCAGCCGGTCTCGATGAGTGGCGGGAAGTCTAGGGTGCGGGGACGCAAGCCGTCAAGAGAACCCGCCCGAAACGCGACTGGCGCCCGCACGGCGCCTCGTGATAATGTACTAGTACGCTATTACGTTGGCACATGCCCCGGCATCCCATGAAGACCCATCGCAGCCTCACGCCCCGCCAGGAAGCGCTCGCGGAGCGCAACCTCTACGCCGCCATCGCGAGCCTGCGCAGTCCCGAGGAAGTGCGCGCGTTCCTCCGCGACCTCTGCACGCCCGCCGAGCTGCAGGCGATGGCGGACCGCTGGGCCGTGGTGGATTACCTGGGACGGGGGCTGCCCTACCGCGAGGTCCACCGCCTGACCGGCGTCAGTGTCACGACCATCGGCCGCGTGGCGCGCTTTCTTGCCGCCGGCAACGGCGGCTACGCGCTCGCCGTCTCGAGGCTGGAGAAGCCGGTACCGCCGTCGGAGGCGCCGCGCCATGGATGAGGCGCGGCTGAAACTCGCGATTCAGAAGTCGGGGCGGCTGACCGATCCCTCCCTCGACCTGCTCGTGCGCTGCGGCCTCAAGATCTCGCGCGGCAAGGATCAGCTCATGGCCTACGGCGAGAACATGCCGCTCGACGTTCTCTTCGTGCGCGATGACGACATCCCGGATCTCGTGCAGGAGGATGTGTGCGACCTCGGGCTGGTGGGCCGCAACGTGCTGGAGGAAAAGCGGCTGGAGCTCGCCGCCCGTGGACACCCGGCGCGCTTTCAGCAGGTGCGCACGCTCGATTTCGGCCGCTGCCGTCTCTCGCTCGCCGTGCCGGACGGCACCTCCTTCGAAGGCCCGCGCACGCTGCGCGGCAAGCGCATTGCGACGACTTACCCGTACCTCCTCGAGCAGTATCTGCGCGAGCGCGATGTCACCGCGGACATCGTGACGCTCTCGGGCGCCGTGGAGATCGCGCCCCGTCTCGGGCGCGCCGATCTGATCTGCGATCTCGTCTCCACCGGCTCGACGCTGCAGGCCAACCACCTGCGCGAAGTGGAGACCGTGCTCGAGAGTCATGCCGTGCTCATCCGCACACCCCTCGACCTGCCGCCGGACAAGGACGAATGGGTGCAGCGGCTGCTCATGCGCATCGACGGCGTGCAGCAGGTACGCGAGAGCAAGTACATCATGCTGCACGCGCCGCGCACCGCGCTGCCGGAGATCCGCAAGCTCCTGCCGGGCAGCGAGTCCCCGACCATCATTCCGCTCGAGGGCTTCCCCGACCGGGTGGCCGTCCACGCCGTGTGCCGCGAGAACGTCTTCTGGGAGACGCTGGAGAGCCTGAAGAAAGCGGGCGCCAGCGCGCTGCTGGTGCTCCCGGTCGAGAAGATGTTGGCCTGAGCGATGCGTATTCTCGACTGGCAAACGCTCTCCCCCGGCGAGCGCCGCGCGGCGCTCGCGCGCCCCGCACAGGCAGCCCGCGAAGACATCGAGACGCTGGCGCGCGAAGTCATCGCGAACGTCCGTGCTGGCGGGGACGAGGCGCTGCGCGCCTACACCCGCCGTTTCGACGGCGCGGAGCTCGACACGCTCGCAGTGGGTGCGGAGGAATTCTCCCAGGCGGATCAGACGCTGACATCGGCGCAGCGCTCTGCGCTCGAGCGTGCGATAGACAACGTAGAGAGGTTTCATCTCGCGCAGCGGCCCGGCGCTCTGGCGCTCGAGACCGTGCCCGGCGTCCGTTGCGAGCGCATCATCCGCCCGATCTCGGCCGTCGGCCTCTACGTGCCCGCGGGCTCCGCTCCCCTCCCCTCCGCCGTCATCATGTTGGCCGTGCCGGCGCGCATCGCCGGCTGCCCGCGGCGCGTGCTCTGCACGCCGCCGCGCCGTGACGGCCGCGCCAATCCGGCAGTGCTCGCCGCGGCCAGACTCTGCGGCATCGACTCCGTCTACAAGGTCGGCGGCGCGCAGGCCATTGCCGCGATGGCTTATGGCACGGCGACGGTGCCCAAGGTCGACAAGATCTTCGGTCCCGGCAACGCCTGGGTGACGGCCGCCAAGCAGGCGGTGGCAGCCGACCCGGCGGGCGCAGCCTGCGACATGCCCGCGGGTCCCTCGGAGGTGCTGGTGATCGCCGACGACGGCGCACGCGCGGAGTTCGTCGCAGCGGACCTACTCGCCCAGGCCGAGCACGACACGCAGGCACAGGCGATCCTGCTGACTCCGAGCCGCGGGCTCGCCGAGGCCGTCGCCTCCGAGATTGCAAGCCAGACTCGCACGCTCTCCCGCCGGACCATCCTGGAGCAATCGCTCGCGAGCAGCCGCTGCATCGTCGTGACGGATCTGGAGAGCGCCCTCGAAGTAGCGAACGAGTACGCCGCGGAGCACCTCATCCTCGAAGTGCGCGAGCCGCGCCGCTGGCTCGAGAAGGTGACGAGCGCCGGCTCGGTGTTCCTCGGCGCCTGGTCGCCGGAACCGATGGGCGACTACTGCTCCGGAACGAACCACGTGCTCCCGACCTACGGCTACGCGCGCGCCTACAGCGGTCTCTCGGCGCTCGACTTCGTCAAACGCATCACCGTGCAGGAGCTCTCGCCTGATGGTTTGCGCTCCCTGGGTCCGGTCGCCGTCACCCTGGCGCGGCTCGAGGGCCTCGATGCGCACGCCGGCGCTGTGACTCGCCGGCTCACTGCCCTGGGCTCGGACAGCGCGGCGGCGCCACGGGCCGGGAGCGCATCGTGAGCTGGATCCGGGAGCTGGCGCGACCCGACATCGTGGCGCTCGAGCCTTACGAGCATGCCTCCTGGGAGCCGAGCCTCGAGCGCCTGCACGCCAACGAGCTGCCCTGGCGCCCCCTCGCCGATGACTCGCGCGCGGGGCTCAACCGCTACCCGGAGCCGCAGCCGCGGGCGCTGCTTGAATGTCTCGCGAAACTCTACGAGGTCGCTCCCGACTCCATCCTCGTGGGGCGCGGCAGCGATGAGGCGATCGACCTTCTGGCGCGGGGCTTCTGTCGCGCCGGCCGCGACGCGGTACTGGTCTGTCCGCCGACGTTCGGGATGTATTCCGTCTGCGCGCGCATCCAGGGCGCGGAGGTCCTGAGGGCGCCGCTCCTTGCGGCGGACGGCTTCGCGCTCGATGAGTCCGGCCTGCTGCGGCGCTGCAGCGCCGCCGTCAAGCTGGTCTTCCTCTGCTCCCCCAACAACCCGACCGGCAACCTGCTCGATGAGGAGGCGATCCTGCGGCTCGCGCGCCGCCTCGCCGGCCGCGCCCTGGTGGTCGTCGATGAGGCGTACATCGAGTTCGCCGGACGGCCGAGCCTGGCGCCGCGGGTGGCGCAAGTCCCCAACCTCGCGGTCCTGCGCACCCTGTCGAAGGCCTACGGGCTGGCGGGGGCGCGCTGCGGGGCGCTCATCGCCGATCCGGAGGTCATCGCCCTGCTGCGCAAGATCATTCCGCCGTACGCGATCCCACTCCTGACCCTGGAGGCGGTGCTCGACCACCTGACACCCGAGGCTCGCATGCGTTCGCGGGAGCGTCTCGCACTGCTGCTGGCGGAGCGTGAGCGCCTGCTGTCGGCGCTGCCCAGGCTGCGGCGCGTCACCAAAGTATTCCCGAGCGCCGCCAACTTCGTGCTCGCGGAATTCGACGATGCCGGGGCGGCGTTGGCGTGCGGCCGCGAAGCGCGCCTGCTGGTTCGCGATGCGCGCCGTTACCCTGGACTCGGGCGCGCGCTGCGCGTCACCGTCGGGACTCCGGAGCAGAACGGCCGGTTGCTGCAGGCCTGGTCATGACCCGCCCCGCGGCCACTCTCTTCATCGACCGCGACGGCACTCTGGTGGAGGAGCCGCCGGACGAGCAGGTCGACTCGCTGGAGAAGGTGCGCTTCATGCCCGGGGTGTTCGCCGCGCTCGCGGACCTCGCGCGTCACGGCTATCGCCTGGTCATGGTCACCAACCAGGACGGGCTCGGAACCGGCTCCTTCCCGCAGGCGGCATTCGAGCCGGCGCAGCAGTTCATACTCGAGACGCTGCGCGCGCAGGGGATCGAGTTCGATGCGGTCTTCGTCTGCCCGCACTTCAAGAGCGACGCCTGCGCCTGCCGCAAGCCCGGCACGGGCCTGGTGACGGAATACATTCGCGCGACCGGAGTCGACCTGTCCACCAGCGCGGTCGTGGGCGACCGCGAGACCGACCTGCAGTTCGCGGCCAACATCGGGGTGCGGGGCGTAGCGGTACGCCGTCACGGCACCCCCGATGAAACCTGGCCCGCGGCCGTCAAGGCGCTCACGGCTCGCCGTGCCCGCGTAAGCCGGCGCACGCGCGAAACCGAGATCGCCGTCGGCGTGAACCTCGACGAGACGTCCCCGACCGCCATCGCGACCGGCATCGGATTCTTCGACCACATGCTGGAGCAGCTCGCCAGGCACGGCGGCTTCGCGCTCGAGCTCACCTGCACGGGCGACCTCGAGATCGACGAGCATCACACGGTGGAGGATTGCGCGCTGGCGCTCGGCGAAGCCCTGCGGCAGGCACTCGGATCGAAGGTCGGCATTGCCCGCTACGGGTTCCTCCTGCCGATGGACGAGGCCGAGGCGCAGGTCGCGATCGACCTGTCGGGGCGGGCCTGCGCGCAGTTCTCCGGCCATTTCAACCGCGAGGCGGTGGGCGGCCTGCCGACGGAGCTGGTGCCGCACTTCTTCCGCTCGCTGGCGGATTCCCTCGGTGCCGCCGTGCACGTGAGCGTCAAGGGTGAGAACACGCATCACATGATCGAGGCCTGCTTCAAGAGCGTGGGCCGGGCACTGCGCCAGGCGCTGCGGCGGGAAAGCCGCGACCTGCCGAGCACGAAAGGAGTGTTGTGACCGCCGCGGTGATCATCGACAGCGGCGGCGCCAACCTCGCCTCGCTGCAGTTCGCCCTCGAGCGGCTGGGCGCCGAGGCCGTCGTGACCTGCGATGCGGCCGCGATCGCGGCCGCGCCCCGCGTCCTGCTGCCGGGTGTGGGCTCGGCAGCGGATGCGATGCAGAGGCTGCGCCGCTGCGGACTCACGCAGCTGCTGCCCGCGCTGCGCCAACCGGTGCTCGGCATCTGCCTCGGGATGCAGCTCCTCTTCGAGCGCTCGGCGGAGGGAACGACCGAATGCCTGGGCGTGTTGCGCGGCACGGTCCGGCGGCTGGAGGCAGCCCGCGGGCGGCCGGTGCCGCACATGGGATGGAATCAGCTGACTCATTCGCGGGAGGATCCGTTGCTCGCCGGAATCGCGCCGGACGAATACTTCTATTTCGTGCACAGCTACGCGGCGCCGGCATCCGAGGTGACGGTGGCCGAGGTGCAGTACGGCGAAGCGGTCTCGGCCGTGGTCAGGCGCGGCAACTTCTGGGGCGCGCAGTTCCACCCGGAACGCTCGGCCTCCGCGGGCGCGCGGCTGCTCGGCAATTTCCTCGAGTTGAGTTGAGCGTCAGGAGACTTCCGGACCCATGCTTTTGATTCCTGCCATCGATCTGCGCGGCGGACGCTGCGTTCGCCTCTATCAGGGGAATTTTGCCAGGGAAACCCGGTACGAGTACTCGCCGCGCGAGCTCCTGGAAAAGTACCGCGCTCTAGGGGCGCCCTGGGTGCACGTCGTGGATCTCGACGGGGCAAGGGACGGCGCATTGGCGAATCGCGAGGTCATCGTCAACCTCGCCTCCGAGCGCGGCATCAAGCTGCAGGTGGGCGGCGGAATCCGCTCGGCGGAGATCATCGAGGACCTGATCTCGAGCGGCATCGAGCGCGTGATCGTCGGCAGCGCGGCCGCGGAGCGGCCGGATGAGGTCATCAGCTGGCTGAGCCGCTTCGGTGCGGATCGCATCTGCATTGCGCTCGACATCCGCCACGACAGCAGCGGCGAGCCGCAGGTGCGCACCCGCGGTTGGAAGTCGGGAACGGCGATCTCCCTGCGGGAGGCGCTCGGTCTCTATCCGCCGGCCGCGGTGCGCCACGTCCTCTGCACCGACATCGAGCGCGACGGCGCGCTCACCGGACCCAACCTCGACCTCTATCGTGATGCCGTCGCACAGTTCCCGCGCATCGCCTGGCAGGCTTCGGGCGGGGTGCGGGACGCGGCCGACCTGCATGCGCTCGCCAGGCTCGGGGCCGCCGCCGCGGTGAGCGGCAAGGCGCTGCTCGAAGAGCGCATCAGACCCGAGGAGTTGCGGCCATTCTTGCGCGACGCATCATTCCCTGCCTAGACGTCCGCGACGGACAGGTCGTAAAGGGCGTGCGCTTTCGCGACCACCGGATCGTCGGCGGCATCATGGAGCTTGCGGCGCGCTACCGCGACGAGGGCGCCGACGAGCTCGTCTTCTACGACATCACGGCGAGCCCGGAGCGACGCTCCGTCGACCGCGGCTGGGTGCGGCGCGTCGCGCGCGGACTGGATATCCCGTTCTGCGTCGCCGGCGGGATCCGCACCGTCGCCGACGCCGAAGAGGTTCTGAACGCCGGTGCGGAGAAGATCTCGATCAACTCCCCGGCGCTGGCCGATCCCGGCCTCATTGACGCACTGAGCGGCCGCTTCGGCTCCCAGTGCGTCGTCGTCGGCATCGACAGCCAGCTGACGAGCGACGGCTATCGCGCCTACCAGTTCACCGGCGACCCGGCACGCACACGCGAGTCCGGCCGCGACGTGCTCGCCTGGGTGCGCGAAGCGCAGGACCGCGGGGCCGGTGAGATCGTCCTCAACTGCATGGCGAGCGACGGCGTGCGGCGCGGATATGACATCGAGCAACTGTGCGCGGTCCGCGAGCTCTGCCACGTGCCGCTGGTAGCCTCCGGCGGCGCAGGCGCGATGGAGCACTTCACCGCCGTGTTTGCGCAAGCCGGCGTCGACGCCGCTCTCGCCGCCAGTGTCTTCCACAGCGGCGCAATTGCAATCCCGGACCTCAAGCGCGTGCTCCGCGCGGCCGGTATCGAGGTGCGACCGTGAATCAGCCTTCAGCTCCCGGGACGCCGCTCTCGTTGGCGGACATCGACACCCTCGACTTCGACAAGAGCGGCGGCCTCCTGCCCGCCGTGGTGCAGCACGCGGCTAGCGGCGCCGTGCTGATGTTGGGTTATATGAACCGCGAGGCGCTGCGTGAGACGCTGACGCGCCAGCGCGTAGTCTTCTTCAGCCGCAGCCGCGGATGTCTCTGGGAAAAAGGCGAGACCTCCGGCCACACGCTGCAGCTCGCCGGCGTGCGGAGCGACTGCGACCGCGACACCCTGCTGGTCACCGCCCTTCCCGCGGGCCCGGTGTGCCACCTCGGCACGCCGACCTGCTTCGGCGACGCTGCGACCACCGCCGCCGGGCCTCTCTCCTTCCTCGGCGTCCTCGAAGAAGTGATCGCGCAACGGCTGGCCGATCGCCCGCAAGGCAGCTACTCCGCGCGCCTGTACGCCGAGGGTCCGAAGCGCATCGCGCAGAAGGTCGGCGAGGAAGGGTTGGAAGTTGCCCTCGCCGCCGCCGCCGGGACGGATGAGGAGCTGATCGCCGAGTCGGCCGACCTCCTCTATCACCTGCTCCTGCTGCTGAAGAGCCGCGGCCTGCGGCTCGCGCAGGTCGTCGCCGAGCTGCAGTCCCGGCACGGCGCAGCGCGCCTCGCCGCCGCGCGCGCAACCTGAGCTTCGCGCCCGGCTTCCAACATCCCTGAGCTGTGCGGGCAACTTGAGCCCTGCACGGGAACGAATCTCGCGACCTCTGTTGCCCTTTCGCTACGCCGGCAATGGGGCCGGCCGCGCTCGAGGGCGAGTTATGAAGCATGGCCTGATCTTGGGAATATTGTCGCTGGCTGCCGTGGGCATTGTGCATGCGCAGGAGCCGCTGCCCGGCGACGTCGGCGCTGCCATCGAGGCGAACGGAGGCAATAGCGTGATGCAATTGCGCTACCTCGCTCCGTCGCCATGGGAGGCCAGCGGCGCGCGCAGCGATCTCGATTACGGATTCCTTCTGTCGGAAGACCGCGACATCATCGCATCCACGGCGCTGATGTTTCATACGGACCTGCACCTGCTGCCGGGGCTGACGCTGAACGTCGGTCCCCAGGGCTACCTGGCGCTGCTCAACGCGGTGAACAAGACGGACGTATTCGCCGCCGCCTTCGGCGCGGACGCCCGTTATCTTCTGCTGCCGCGCTGGGGAATCGCGGCCTTCGGCAGCGCCTTCTACTCGCCCGGCGTATTGACTTTCGGCAACGCCCACAACGTATACGACTTCACCGCGGGCGCGGAGGTGCGCCTCACCTCGCGGCTCTCGGGGCAGGCAGGCTATCGCTGGCTGAAGTTCACGCTGGTCGATGAGCCTGACGATCGGGTTCAGGACGAGCTGTTCGCCGGCCTGCGGTGGCAGCTGCAGTAGCCCGTAAGGAGTCCCTCCGCAGGAGTATCCACATGCGACATTCGATGCCAATCGTGGTGATGGCACTGCTCGGCGCGCTCGGCGCCGGCGCCGCGCAGGCGCAGTCCCGGGACTACTGGTCGAGCCGCTGGGGCACGCAGAATCCGGCGACCGCGGCCGATACCGGGCTCTATGTCGGCGCGGGTTATGTCAGAGCGCAGGTGAACAACGTCTTCGGCACGACCGGCTACGGCTTCAAGATCGACGACAACGCCTGGAAGGCGATCGTCGGCTTCCGGCCGATTCCCCCGTTCGCGGTGGAGGCCAACTACGTCGACCTCGGCCATCAGAGCCAGAGCCTGCTCGGCGGCTACAATCCTTCGGGCCATGCGGACGCGCGCGCCTTCGATCTCTTTGGTGTCGGACTGCTGCCGCTCGGTCCGGTGGATCTGTTCGCCAAGGCGGGCGGCGCGCGCTGGACCCTGAGCGGCGACACCCAGGGACCCGGCAGCACGCTCTTCGCACTCAACCGCAACGGCACCAGCTTCGCCTGGGGCGCCGGCATCCAGGCGCACTGGGGGCCGCTCGGCGGGCGACTGGAATATGAGCACTTCCAGATGCCCTATAGCGACGGCGCACGGCTCTTCTCGGCGGACCTGACCTTCACGTTCTGATCTTTCTCCCTCGGATCGGCGTTTTCGGGGATACTGCGGGGCGTGGCCACCCACGGCCACGCTGCCGTGACGGCATAGCCGTCGCTCAGGAACGAATCTTGGTTGCCCGGCTCCAGGTATCGTTCCGAGAGATTTCCGCCCGCCCATGCGCCGTCACGCCCTGCTCGCCGCCGCCACGATGGTGGGCCTCAGCGCCTGCGCCCACGTCCCGATCGTCAACGAGCGGCAGCTGTTGCAGGAGGCCTCGGGCGTGCAGGCCATTCGGGTCTACGGCAGCAAGGGGCCGCTCTCGGCGCGCCAGGCAACGAAGGTGCTCGCGCGCGTGGCGGCCGAGGCGCCAAACGCCGACGCGCTGGACCGCCACCTCGCGGTGGAGCAGATCGTGGCGGATGGACCGCTCTACACCGGCAACAGCATCCGCGTTCTGCAGGACGGCGCCGAGACCTTCCCCGCGATGTTCAGCGCGATCGCCGGCGCCAGGCATTACATCGACCTCGAGTACTACATTTTCCAGGATGTGCGCAGCGGCGGACGCGATCTCGGCGACCTGTTGATCGACAGGAGCCGCGCCGGCGTCCATGTGCGCATCATCTACGATGCCGTCGGGTCCCTTGGCACGCCGGCACAGTTCATCGACAGGCTGCGCGCCGCGGGAGTGCAGCTCGTACAGTACAACCCGCTGAATCCGCTGGCGGCGCGCGCCCACTACTCGGTAAACGACCGCGATCACCGCAAGATTCTCGTGGCGGATGGTGAAGTCGGGATCGTCGGTGGCGTCAATCTCAGCACGGACTACGAAAGCGCCCCGTCACTCGCGCGCGACATCGCCGGCAGCCGGGAATCCCGGCCTCCCCCCGCGGCGGCGCATCCGGTATGGCACGACACCGACCTGGAGATTCGGGGACCGGTCGTGCCCAGGCTGGCGCAACTCTTTCGCGAGCACTGGCGCGAGCAGAAGGGGCCGCCGCTCACGCCCGACCCGCCGCCTCCGCGGAAAGCCTGGGACAAGCAGATAGCGCGCGTGATCGGCAGCAGCCCCGCGAAGCTCGCGACACGCTACTATGCCACGGTCCTGACGGCGATACGGACGGCGCAGAGCAGCATCTGGATGACGGCGGCGTACTTCGTCCCAACCCACGCCGAGCTGCGCGCGCTGAAAGTGGCGGCGCGGAAAGGCATCGACGTTCGGATCATCCTGCCATCGCAAACGGACGAGCCCGAAGTGCTCGCCGTACAGCGCTCCTACTATGCCGGCCTGCTGCGGGCGGGCATCAAGGTTTACGAGCGCAGCGCGGGCGTCATGCACTCGAAGACCATGGTGGTCGACGGTGTCTGGTCGCTCGTCGGCTCCTCCAATTTCGATCAGCGGAGCGTCGTCTTCA
>Ga0335075_10001835_pt1 | contig 34511 bp, 29 predicted proteins | sample Lox_Sample_24_FD_206723 | JGI IMG/M metagenome (GOLD analysis project Ga0335075, IMG submission 206723) | Soil microbial communities from Loxahatchee National Wildlife Refuge, Florida, United States - Lox_Sample_2.4 | ecosystem: Environmental > Terrestrial > Soil > Wetlands | place: USA...
GACTTGATCACAATCGCCGCGTCCTCGTAGACGCGCGCCGCCGATTCCCGGGGCAGGAAGACATGCCGCGGAACCGCGAGGAAAGCCTCGCTCACAGTGGCGCGAGCCAGCCCGCTGGCCCGCAGGCTTTCCGCTAGCCGGGCTCTCGCCTCCGCTAGCCCGGCGCCTTCGCTGAAGGCTCGCGCGCTCATCCGTTGATATCCAACCTGCCGCGTTGCGGGTGGCTTCTACCCTGCTATTGCAGGAATCTCCCAAAGCGTTCGGCCGCCAGCCCGCCCCGCTCGTCGGCCACGATCGCCTGGGCGAGCTTCTCGGTGACGAGCGCAATCGTGTCCGCGCTGGGCTCGGTGAGGAAGGCGGCCAGGTAGATGAGCCGGGTAACGCCGGGCAGCCCGGCCGCCGCGAGCGAGATCACCGAACCGCCGTAGGAGTGCCCGACGACGACGGTAGCGGGCCCGCCGGCCTCGATAGCGGCCCTGGCGACCGCCACGTCTGCGGCCAGGCCGGTCAGCGGCAGCTCGACAGCAGTTGCCGAGACGCCACGGCGCTCCAGATCGGCGACGATGCGGGCCCAGCACCACGCCCCGTGCCACGCACCATGCGCAAGGACGACGTCGGCCATCTGCCGGTGCTCCCATCACCCGTCGCGTTCGTCGTCCCCCAGAATGGCCCGGCCGCGCCGAGGGCAGAAGAGGCATGGTGGCAGGTGTCAGGCTGGCCAGACGACCGGGAACAGCGGATGGTCCATGGGCGCCCCGGCGGGAAGCTGCCGGGCCAGGCCGTCGAAGGGCGGGGAGGTCCGCCACGCGCGTGGCGCATGCCGGGCGTCAGCTGACAGGTACCGCAGCGACAAGACCCGCCGCCGGCCCGGGTGCGCGAACCCCGGAGCGCCGTGCACGCTCAGAAAATCGAAGAAGATGGCATCGCCTGGCGCCAGGGTGAAGCGCCGGATGTCGAACGCGCTGCGGTCGGCGTCGATGTCGGGCAGTTCAGCGAGGCTTCCCTCGGGAAACCAGCGTGCCTCCCTTCGCAAGAACGTGCGCGGCATGAGCCAGGGGCCGCGATGCGAGCCAGCGACCAGCTCCAGGCACCCGTCCTCGGGTACCGGATCGACCGGGATCCAGGCGCTGACGCCCCGGCCGTCCACGTTGTAATAGGGCTGGTCTTGATGCCACGGGGTGCGCTGCCTGGTCCCTCCTTCCTTCACCAGAACATGATCGTGGTAGAAGCGGACCCGCGAGGTGCCCATCAGCGCGGCAGCGACAGCAGGGACCCGCGAATGCCGCGCCAGCTGCTCGATCCCGGGCACCTCCCGCCAGCGGCAGAAATCCTCGGTGAATGCACCCGGATCACCGGGACCACTGGCCACCTGGGCAAGCGGCCCCGGGCTGGCCAGCACCGCATCGATCGCAGCCGCCGCAACCGCCACCTCCGCCGGGCCCAGGACCGAGCGGACACACACCACCCCATCGCGGGCGAACGCCGCGGTCGCGCCCTCGCCGAGCACAGGCTCCATAGCCCGCACCCTAACCGGAAAATCAGCACCTTAGCCGGGGGCGGCGGCACCCGGCGTAGCGCCAGGGGTGTGCTCGCTGTAAGCGCTGCACATGTTTTGTGTGCATTTCGACCAGCAGGCTCAGACCGCTGGCGGCTGGTCACTGGGTGCGGCGGTTTCCGGGAGTGTTGTCTTGGCTTGCGCATCGTTGCCGGCATCGCGGCTTGCCGCCGGGGCCTGGGCTCTGGCGGTATAGGCGTGGGCGGAGCGTTGCACGAACTCGAGCACATCGGGCTGGAGGCGGTCCATGCCTCTGCGGTCATACCATCTGGTCACTGCGGCCCCTGCGATGAACCAGAAAACGAGCCCAACGGCGGTCAGCACGACGCCCCGGGTGAGGCCGGCGTCTGCCTGTGCGTTGAAGTACAGGATTGCCCGCACCCCGCCGAGCACTTGCCGCAGCGGTTCGAAGCTGGCGGCGAAGCGGAAGAACGCCGGCAGTGCCTGCACCGGGACGGTGCCGCCCGAGGATGCCAGGGCGAGGTAAACGAACACGAGCATCGCAAGCAGTTGCCCGAGTGAGCCAAAGGCAGCGAACAGGGTGAGCGTGCCAGCCGCGATCGCGATGCCCGCGAACGACATGAAGAGCCAGAGCTCGCCGACGTGGGGCGCGTTCATGCCAAGGAGCCCGGCCGCGACCAGGAGCAAGATGCCGGTCAGAATCGGCACGGCGACCAGCGCCACCGACCATTTCGTCAGCAGCGTTTGCCACCGGCTGATGGCGACCGGCATTCGCTGCCGCCATCTGGGGCCGATCTCCGTGGTGCCGTACCCCAGCGCGGCGTCGATGCTGGAGTTGACCAGAACAGCGCCCAGGAACCCGCACATGAGCGCCAGCAGTGAGATGTAGAAGGCGCTCAGCCCGAGCGCCGAGTCCGGTGGGACCGAGCGGAAGTCGCTCGTCGTCACCGTGATGGGGCTGGCGGTATCGACCCCGCTGCGCGGGGTGGTGCCGAGCTTGGCGGCCTCCGAGGAGAGCTTGCTCCCGACCGCGCTCGATACATGCTGCAGGGCCGGCTGCGCGACGCCGGTGGCGAGCTGTACCCCCATGGATCCCGCCCGGGGGTTGGTCGGCAGCCGGATCACCGGCGTGCCGGCGGACGCGGACGACAGCCCGTAGGCCGATAGCAGGGACGCGGTGAAGCCGGGCGGGATAACGATGGCGGCGTAGGCATTGCCGCTGTTCATCTGGGCCTCGGCCTGTGCGTAGGAGACCTCGTCCAGCGAGAGCCGGCTCCTCACGCCGCTGCTGTGCCGCAGGTCTGAGGCCACCTCGGCGCCGAAGTCGACCTGGCTCCCGTGCAGGGTTCCCCCGCGGTCTTCGTTAACCAGTGCCACCGGCAGACCGCTCAGATGTCCGGCCGGATTGACGATGGCGCCGATATAAAACAGCGTCATGAAGAACATCAGGATCGCCGTCAAGACGATCGGGGCAAGCCACAAGCTGCGCACCCGCAGCAGCGCCGACGCGCGGATCCCGCTCCCTTCATATTCCGGAGATTTCATGGTCCCCCCTTCCCGCTTCGATGCTTTCATCGGGCGCGCCCGAAGTACATGAGTTCCCAGATCGCCTTGTCCGCGAACTCCTCGACGAGCAGCCCGGCGTGGAAGTACTGCACCCGGCACTCCCCGCTGAAGCGCAGGTACGCGCCGTCGAAGCCGGCCAGCGTCGCCGCGAGCCGCTTGATGCCGTGGACACCTTCGATCAGCCTGGCGCGCGTAAGGACGTCCACCACTGTGTAGGTCAGCACATAGCGGCCGTCCCCGTCCTGGTAGCTGTAGCGCAGCACGTTCGCCACAGGCTTGCCGGTCTTCTCGTCGATGTGGACATCCTCCAGCGTGATGGCGACTTTTTCGGCGTCCCCGGTGAGGATGTGCCCGTCCTTGGCCAGCATGAAGTTCGGGATCGTCGCGTAGCCGTACTTCTCGTGCGCGGTCACGTACGACGTGATCACGGAGTAGGGGCCTGCCTGACCGCGGGCCCAGTACCAGTCATGGATCAGCTTCTGCAGGGCGGCATTGCCCCAGTTGTGGTCGTGGTAGCCGATGCCGGCGGTCTCGTGGACCTCGTCGCCGATGCGGTAGCGCACCTCGACCGTCCCCTGCGGGACGGCGGGCATCCAGGCGAACTCATGGGCCTTGTCGGCGCCGAAGTAGACGTGGCCGGTTCCCGGGCGCCATGACGGGACCTGGCGGGTCAGCGTCACATCGACGCTTACCTCATCGATCGCGGCGGTGATGTGGTAGCGGTGCAGGTCCCCCTCGAACCGGTTCCCGGCGATGCGCACGTCGGCGTGATCGGTCGCGGCCGAGTAGCTCTCGCGCGCGAAGCGCTGGTCCTTCTGGAGGCTCCGCCCGTCGGGCAGGTCGAGGTTGATGCGCACCAGCGGGGTAAGCGGCTTCTGCGGCTCGGTGAAGTCCTTGTCCTGAAAGACGACGACGAGCGCCGCGCCGTCGTCCAGATGCGCGTCGAAATACCACCACTCGAAGCTGCCGCGCCCGCCATCGGTGCGGGCACCGTCCTCCCAGGGGGCAATGGTGTCGCGGGAGAGGCCGAGGCGCTGGTAGTCGGTGTCGCTTGCGGCCCGTGCCGCCAAGGGTGTCGTCGTGGGCATGGTGCATCTCCCTTACCGAAGGAATATTCCTTTTAAGACTGAGGCCGCCTTGCTCCGCTGTCAAGAGCGAATATTCCTTCTTTTTGATGGTAGGGTGGGCGCCATGCCCCGGATCACCGACGAGCGCCGGGAAGCCCGGCGCGAGCAAATCCTTGAGGCGGCACGCGCCTGCCTGCAAGAACGCGGGCTGGAAGCCGTATCGATGGAGATGATCATCGCCCGCTCCGGCCTGTCGACCGGCGCCGTCTACGGCTACTTCAAGGGCAAGGACGACATCATCAGCGCCGTCGTGACCGACGGAACGGCCGCGATGGGCCGGCAGCTCGTCCCCATCCTGAACGACCCCGAACCGCCGCCGCTTCCCCAGTTCGCCGAGCAGCTGCTGCGCACGATCGCGGATTTCGGCCGCGACAAGCCCGGCGGCATCGACCGGCTGCTCGTGTCCCTGCACGGCTGGAGCCACTCCCAGAGCGACCCCGGCCTCAAGGCGACCACCCGCACCGCCTACCGCAGACAGCGCAAGCTGTTCGCCGAGACGGTCCGGCGCTGGCAGGCGGCCGGGCAGCTCGACCCCGGTGCCGACCCCAGAGGAGTAGCCGAGCTGCTGCAGTCGATAATCCTGGGGTTCGTCGCCCAGCGGGCGTTGGCAGGAGACGCCGACGTGCAGGCGCACGCCATGGCCCTGGACGTGCTCACGCGGCGGTGCCCGGCCGATCTGCCGGGCGGCCGGGGCGCCGCCCTCGACGGCAGCCAGCGCTGAACCCGCGGCACGCGCTTTCTGCGCCCGGACACCGGGCATAACGCCTGCAAGCCGCGATGGGCCGACAGCTCGGCAGCATGCCGCCCGGCCGCACCAGACGGGCGGCATTCCCTCACCAGCCTGTCCGGCTGCCCGCCGCGGGCCCGAGCTGTGTTAGACCACCCGTTGCGGATGAGGCAGCATGCATGGTCATGGCCTAGATTCTTTGGCCAGGGTGCGATCCTGCTAACGGCCACGGGATGCTGGAGACGATCGGCTTCGCCCGCTGACCTTGCGCGGAGGGACTGCCGCGCGTGTGGCGGGCCAGGCATGGTCGGGGGCGGCCATGAGTGAATCAGGCTTGGCGGGCCACGTGCACGCCGCCGGTCCGGCACGTGCGTTCTGGGCCGGGGCGGACAGCCGTATAGCCAGCCGGAAGCAGCCGACCGCGCTTCGTTCATGGGCGCCCTGCATGACCAGGCACTCGTGGGGTCGGTGAAGGCATGCACCCGCTTTCCCAGCCGGGCATGCTCGCTTTCTGCGCGGTCGTTGCCGCGGCGGTGGCCACGGTGTTCGCGGGCCGGTGATCGGCGTGGCCAAGGACCCGCCGTGGGGGTGTTCGGCATCGGCATGCTGGAGGCCTTCGCCGGCGCGCCGGCCGCGGCTCTCCTGTGGGGCCGCGGGCTGCTGCCCGGGCCAGCGCGGCCCGCGGTCCAGGACATCGTCTGCTTCAACGACACCGCCATCACTACCCAGCTGGCGGTCCTGTCCGCCTGGGCGGCGGCTGGGGTGACAGCGATCGCGCTGACCAGGTTCATCCACCCGCCAGCGCCCAGGACGACGGCGCTGCGGCCTGAGGTTGAGGATCCAGAAGCTCTGGCCCGCAGCACACCAGCGCCTGGCGGCGTCCTGTCGTGATGGCCGCACGAGACGGGCGGCGCCCGGCGCGCAGACGGTGGGGCGCACTGGCCGTCTTGTGCGTGTCACCGCTGCTGGTGACGCTGGACCGGGGTGTGCTCATTGTCGCGTTGCCGACCCTGGTGCGGCAGATGCACGTGGCCTCGGGTCAGCTGCAGTGGATCGTTGCCGCCTACGTGGTGGTGTTCGCTGGGCTGCTGCTGGTGGGCGGGAGCCTCGCGGACCGGATCGGGCGCAAGCGCACCCTGATGGCGGGGCTCGCGGTATTCGCGGCCGGGTCGGCTGGGGCGGCGTTCTCCGGCTCCGTCGGGGCGCTGATCGCGGCTCGGGCGGGCATGGGCATCGGCGGCGCGCTGATGATTCCGTCGAGCTTGTCGATCACCACGGCTGTTTTCCCCGATCCGGGGGACCGGCAGCGGGCCATCGGCGTGTGGGCAGGGACGGCCGGGGTGGGCAGTTGCCTCGGCCCGGTCATTGGCGGGCTGCTGCTCGAGAACTTCTGGCGGGGATCGGTGTTCCTCATCGACGTGCCGATCGCCGCGCTCGGCCTGGGCTTCGTGATCACGCTGGTGCCGGACTCGAAGAACCCGGCGGCCAGGCCGCCCGACGCGCCGGGAGCGCTGCTGTCCATCGCCGCGCTCGGGCTGGTGCTGTTCGCGCTGATCGAGGCCCCGGCGCGGGGGTGGACCTCGGCCGTGGTCATCGGACCCGGGGCGGGGGGCCTCGCGGCGCTCGGTGGTTTCGTCGGCTGGGAGCGGCTCAGCTCGCATCCGATGCTCAACTTGGGTTTCTTCCGGGAACGGAGCTTCTGCGGGGCGGTTACCCCGCTGGGGCTGGGCATGTTCGGGTTGTTCGGCTCGACGTTCCTGCTGGCCCTGTTCATCCAGTTCATCCTGGGTCACAACGCGCTCGAAGCCGGACTACGGGAACTCCCCACCGCGGGCACGGCCGCCGTCGTCTCTGTCGCCTCCCCGCTGATCGTCCGCGCAGCCGGCGGCAAACTGGCGATCGCCGCCGGGTTGCTGATCCTCGCCGCGGGCTTGTGGCTGATCTCGGGCGCATCACTCACCAGCGGCTACGGCGGAATCGCGGCCGGCCAGATCATGATCGGCAGCGGGACCGGCCTGGTCATCCCGTCGGCCACGGCCTCAGTGATCGGCGCGGTGCCACGTCGTCATGCAGGCGTCGGGTCGGCCACCAACGAGCTAGTGCTCCAGACCGGCGGCGCGCTCGGGGTGGCCGTGATCGGCAGCCTGTTCAGCACCCGTTACCGGGGCACGGTCACCCGCTGGCTCACGCCGCACCACGTCCCGGCCGGGGTGTTGCACACCGCGCGCGGCTCGGTCGGTGGCGCGCTCGGCGCCTCAGCGAGGATCGGCGGCCCCCTCGGCCAACTGATCGCCCAGGCCGCCCGCTCGGCATTCGCCAGCGGAATGCAACTAGGGCTGCTGGCAGGCGCCGCGACCGCCGCAGCCGGCGCCATCGTGGCCCTGCTGGTGCTGCCGCCCCGTACCCGCCCAGACCAGATGAACAAGCCAGCTGGCCAGACGCCAGCTGCGAGACGGAGTGGCTCGTGAACGATGCGCCACCTCAGAAGCGAACCCCCAGCTGGTTCTCGGCCGGCCTGGCCGACTCGGGTACGTCCACTTGCGCGTGACCAGCCGACGGTGCCAGGCCAGCAGCGTGCCCGGCGTGACCAGCCGGCGGGCGCGCAGGACGGCTGGCAGCAGCCGGGCCAGCGCCGCCAGGACCGCCCGCCCGGCCCAATCCGGCTTGGGCCGGGCGATCTGGCGGCGGAGCACCGCGACCTCATGACGCAGCACCAGGATCTCCGCGTCCTTGGACGCCTCGCCGCGGCCCAACAGCACCAGCCACCCAAAGACCCGGACCATGATCAGGTAGAGCAGGCGAACATACACAAGCCGCGATCCTGCCGCAACCAGCCCATCCACCCAAACCGCAGGTCACAGCATCCGTGGCGAGTTCTGACGCGGCACAGGCACCTGCTGCCGACCGATGACGGCAGAACTCAGTGACAAACCAGTGACAAACGATCAAGAGCCTGACCGCCGACACCAGCGATCAGGCCCTTGACCTGCTACTTCACTTGTAGCCCCGACCGGATTTGAACCGGCGCTACCGCCTTGAGAGGGCGGCGTCCTGGGCCGCTAGACGACGGGGCCAGGTACCACGTGGACCGCGGGCGCTGCCGCCTGCGGGCCAGCCGTGAGCAGAAAACCGACCAGGACCTCCAGCCCCAGCCGGGCACCAAGGCTAGCGTACCTCGCCGAGTCGCGCCAAACAGCGCAGCGCAGCCGGAGCGGGCCGCGGTGCAGCACCGCCTCGGCCACAACCAGGAGCCAAGCTGGCTAGGCTCAAACAAGATCAATGCATGTTTTCCGCCACGAGGGTAGTTAACAGCGCATGATCGCCTTCATTATCGTCCTGCTGATCATCGGACTCATCGCGGGCGCCGTCGCCCGCCTCCTGGTGCCCGGGCGTGACCCCATCGGCTTCCTCGGCACCATCGTGCTCGGCGTTGTCGGCTCGTTCGTCGGCGGCTTCGTGTCGACGCTGATCGAGTACCACACGCTGTCAGTGACCGCGTTCCACGCCACCGGCATCATCTGGTCGATCGTCGGCGCCATCGTGCTGCTGGTGATCCTGCGGCTGACCCACATGGAGCCGGGCCGCTCGCGCCGCCGCCGCCGCTGGATCTGAGCCGCCAGGCCGGTCCCGGGACGCACGAGCGCGGATGCCGCTTGGCTGCGGCATCCGCGCTTTCGTCTCGCCTCGCTGGGGTACCAGGACTCGAACCTAGACTAACGGGGCCAGAACCCGTCGGGCTGCCAATTACCCCATACCCCATGGGTCGGGCCAGGAGGCCCGGCCGCGCCCGCGGTCTGGGCGCGCCAGAGCAGTGTAGCCAAGCGCGGACGCCGCGGCCAAACGGATCCGCGGGGGTTCAGGCACCGGTCGCGGGAACCAGCGGCCCGGCCGGCGACGGGACGAGCAGCCGGCGCGTGGTGTCCAGGCCCCACTCGTCCAGCCCGGCCAGGCCGTCACCGGACGACCGCAGGCCGCCGAACCGGCCGACGGTCTCGGCCCACTCCTCCCGACGTTCCACCCCGGGCCTGGCCATGAGGCAGTCGGGGTCGTTCACCCAGAGCCTACCGTGCTGCCACGCCCTGGCGGCCACGTTCCTCGCGGCGTTGCGCCCGGAGGGCGCCGACGGGTGGCCGCCGGGTGGCTCGTAGCGGGCGGCGATGTCCGGGCCGACCCGCATCGCGTCGACCAGGCCGACCGAGGGCAGGATCGGCGCGCCGCAGCCGAGCAGCAATGCCGCCGGCCCGATCGCCTCGCGGATCAGCCGCAGCAGGAGCCGGTACGCCTCGATCCCGCCGGCGCCGGAGTGCCGCACCCCCTCGCAGGCGCCCGCGTAGGCGAAGTCGGCCTTGAAATAGTCGGCGCCCCACTCGCGCATCGCGGCCAGCACGCCGGTGAGGTAGGCGGCCGCGCCCGGATGGGTGACGTCCAGCGCCGTGCACTCCTCGCGCACCACGTTGCCCACGGCCACCGGCTCGCCGGTCCGCGGGTCCCGCACCGCCCATTCCGGATGCCGGGCGAGCAGTTCGCTGCGCCGGCCTATCAGCGCGGGCGCGATCCAGATCCCGGCCCGGCGCCCGCTGCCGCAGATCCGGCGCACCAGGCCGGGCAGGCTCGCGAACCGGCCCGACGGGACCAGCCAGTCACCGGGCGCCGCCTGGTAGCCGTCGTCGATCTGCACCACGCCGACCGGCAGGCGCAGGTCGTCCATTGCCGCGAGGTTCGCCGCGATGTCCGCCTCGGTCACGTCCGCGTAGTACTGGTACCACGAGCACCACACCGGCGGGATCTGCCGCAGGCTGCCGGGCGCGACCCCCGCCCGCGCGGCGAACGCCGAACCCCACCGGGCGAGCGCGCCGGCCAGCCCGCCGGGCCCGCTGTCCGAGGCCCGGCCGACCGGTCCGTCGGCAGTCACCACGAGCGACTCGTTCAAGATCTTTGCTTGTATGCGCGATATTGAACGGCTTTCGTCCGGGCTGGTGAAAAGCTCGGCCGGTGCTCCGGTCCCGGGGTCGACGGCGAGCAGCCCGGAGCCCTGGTGCACCCCGGGCGGCGGCACCGCGCCGTACTGGCAGTCGATGACGCGGGACGCCGGCGGCGGCACCGGGGGCGCGGCCGCGGCGGGCAGCACCTGTGTCGCGCTCCACGACTGCCAGCCCTCGGCGTAGACCAGTGCCCGCCGCGGATCGGCGGGCACGCGCGCGATCTCGTGCAGCGGCGGCGGCAATACTCAGGCCCGGCCGCCTGCCGCCTCGGCGGCCTTGGCCAGGCGGTCGAGGGTCCGCTCCCGGCCGAGCAGCTCGATCGACTCGAACAGCGGCGGCCCGACCCGCCGCCCGGTGACCGCGACCCGCACCGCGCCGCCGAACGCGTTCTTCGGCTTCAGCCCGAGCCCCTCGACCAGCGCGGCCCGGAGCGCCTGCTCGATCGCGTCACGGTTCCAGGCCGTCAGCCCGGCGAGCGCGTCGTGCGCCGCCACGAGCGCTTCCGCCGCGTCCGCGCCGAGCGCACGCGCGGCGTCGGCCTTGTCCGGCACGAACTTGCCGTCGTCGATCAGCAGGAAGCTCAGCATGCCGACCGCGTCGGTCAGCTTCGATATCCGGCCCTGGACCAGCGGCGCGGCGGCCGCGACCAGCCCGACCTCGCCGTTGCTGGGCGGGGAGCCGATCAGCTCGGCCTGCTGCAGGAACGGCAGGATCCGCTGGACGAAGTCGGCCGGTTCCAGCTCCCGGATCTTGTCGCCGTTGATCGCCTCCAGCTTGTGCACGTCGAACCTGGCCGGGTTCTTGTTCACCCTGGCCAGGTCGAACTGGGCGGCCATCTCGCCGAGCGTGAACTCCTCCTTGTTGTCCCCCGGCGACCAGCCGAGCAGCGCGAGGTAGTTGTCGATCGCCTCGGGCAGGAACCCCTCGTCCCGGTAGTAGCTGATCGACGCGGCCCCGTAGCGCTTGCCGAGCTTCTGGCCCTCCAGCCCGAGCACGAACGGCAGGTGCGCGAACAGCGGGAACTCCGGCTCGGGCACCCCCATCGCGCGGTACACGGCAAGCTGCCGCGGCGTGGAGGACAGCAGGTCGTCGCCGCGCACGATGTGGGTGATCTTCATCAGCACGTCGTCGACCGCCACGGCCAGCGGGTACAGCGGGCTGCCGTCGGCCCGCGCCAGCACGAAGTCGGGCACGTTCGCGTTGTCGATCGTGATCTCGCCCTTGATGAGGTCGGTGAACCTGGTGACACCGCCGGGCATCCGCATCCGCACCACCGGCCGCCTGCCCTCGGCCTGGTACGCGGCCACCTGTTCCGGTGTCAGCACGCGGCAGTGCGCGTCGTACCCGCTCGGCCCGCCGCCCGCGCGGGCAGCGGCGCGGCGCTCGGCGAGCTCTTCCGGCGTGCAGTAGCAGTAGTAGGCGTGCCCGGAATCGAGGAACTTCGCCACCCAGTCCGCGTAGATGCCCAGCCGCTCGCTCTGCAGGTACGGCCCGTAAGGGCCGCCGGCGCCGGGCCCCTCGTCCCAGCCCAGGCCGAGCCAGCGCAACGTCTCCAGGGCGGATTCGATGTAGGCGGGCAGCACCCGGGACCGGTCGGTGTCCTCGATCCTGAGCACGAACACGCCGTCGGTGTGCCGGGCGAACGCCCAGTTGAACAGCGCGCTCCTGATGTTGCCGACGTGCAGGTCCCCGCTGGGAGAGGGGGCGAACCGCACCCGCACCTCGGTCCCGCGGGTCGTCCTCCCGGGGCTGGCGCCCTCAGTCACCGGTGACCACCCCGTTTGTCAGCGTCCCGATGCGCTCGATGGTCACCGACACCTCGTCGCCATCCTTGAGCGAGCCGACGCCGGCCGGGGTCCCGGTCAGCAGCACGTCCCCCGGCAGCAGCGTCATCACCGCGCTGACGTATGCGACCAGCGCGGTCACGTTGTGCAGCAGCAGCGAGGTCCGCGAGCTCTGCCGGATCTCGCCGTTCACCATCGTGGTCAGCTCGAGGTCGCCGGGATCGGCGTCGGTCTCGATCCACGGCCCGAGCGGGCAGAACGTGTCGAAGCCCTTGGCGCGGGCCCACTGCCCGTCCCTGGCCTGCAGGTCACGCGCTGTGACGTCGTTCGCGCAGGTGTAGCCAAAGATGACCTCTCCCACCCGCTCCGGCGGCACCTGCTTGCAGAGCCTGCCGATGACCACGGCGAGCTCGCCTTCGAAATCGACCCGCTCCGACAGGTGGGCCGGGTAGATGATCGGGTCCCGCGGGCCGACCACCGCCGTGGAGGGCTTCAGGAAGATGACCGGGTCCTCGGGCGGCTCACCGCCCATCTCCCGCGCGTGGTCGGCGTAGTTCTTGCCGATCGCCACCACCTTGCTGGGCAGCACCGGGGCGAGCAGCCGCACGTCGGCCAGCGGGTAGCGGGATCCGGTGAGGCGCACGGAGTCGTCCCCGATCCCGAACGGGTGTCCGAGCAGCTCGGCCACGACGAGCCCGCCGGCGTCCGCGCCTGCCGAGCCGTCCTGCGCCGCGTCCTCGACGATCCCGTAGCCGACATCGCCGCCATGGGCAAACCTTGCGATACGCACGTCTTAGAGCCTACCGAGCGGCCGCGCGGCGGCTTGCCCGACGTGCGCGCTCCGGAAGTGCTGAGCGGACCGGGGCGCCGGGCACGGCGGAGCACCGCTACTGCATGGCGGAGCACCGCTACTGCATGTAGCCCTCGACCTCCGAGGCCGGGCGGGATGCCGCCTCGCCCGGGTCCTCGCCGAACTCCTGCCGGGCCCGCCGCTGGCGCAGCAGGTCCCAGCACTGGTCCAGCGCCTCCTCGGTGGCCCGCAGCCTGGCGTGCTCCTGGTCGGTCGAAAGCCGCCCGGCGGCCAGCTTCGACCGCAGGTCGTGCTCGGTCTTGATCAGCTCGTCGATGCGGCCGAGGATCTCCTTCTCGTCCATGCCCCTACGGTACGAGGCCCCTGCCGTCCCGGTGACCGCGCCCCGGTCATCGCCCCGGTCATCGCCCCCGGTCTACGCGGGCTGGGCGAGCCGCCGGCCGAGCGGAGTGCGGCCGTCCGATCTCAGCCGGTGCACCGCCGCGGCCCGCGCGGCCCGCTCGAGCTCGTCGGGCAGCGGGGCGAGCCGGACATCGGCGAACCGGCGCTGCAGCGCGGCGCGGATCAGGAAGTCGGTGAGAGCGGGGTTCCGCGGCAGGCACGGGCCACGCAGGTAGGTCCCTATCGCGTTGCCCAGGCGGACCCCTTCCCACCCGTCGCCGTTGTTGCCCTGCCCCGCGAGCACCTGGCCGAGCGGGTGGGCCGCGGGCCCGAGATAGGTGCGGGCACCGTGGTTCTCGAAGCCGACGAGCAGTTCCGCGTCCCACTGGACGGCCAGGTCGCCGATCGCCCGGCCGGCCCGGGCCTCGGCGATCGTGCACGAGGCGGCGGTGAGGTCGGGGCCCTGCTGGATCGTCCAGCTGTCGAACAGCCTGGCCCCGGGGAGCTCCACGCCGCGGCTCGGCTGGTAGAAACGGCCGAGCAGCTCGTAGCCCGCGCCCACGGCGAGCAGCGCGGCACCGTCGGCGACCGCCTCGCATAGCCCGGGGCCCTTGCGGTCGGCGAGATCGTCGGCGACCAGCCGCCGGTGGTACTCGCCGCCGTGGCCGATGAGGAACAGGTCCGCATCGCCCGGGTCGACCGGGTCGCCGAGGTTCAGCTCGAGCACTTCGGTCGCGATGCCGCGCCAGGCGCAGCGGCGCAGCACCGCCGCGAGGTTACCGCGGTCGCCATAGCAGCCCATGATGCCCGGATAGAGATAGCCGACCGTGAGCTTTCGGAACGTCATGGCTGGATCTCCCGCTAATGGCTCTCCCGGTGATGAATTCCGCTCGATGCCATTCTGTGCCCGCCGGCAGGCCGCCCTAAGACCAGGGAAAAGGCATTGCGCGGCAAAGTAGCCGGCAAGGCGCGGGCGAGGAAGGCCCGCGCCAGGAGGCCAGCATCCGGATTAGCGGCAGACATCCGGATTAGGAGGATCGTTGGTGCTCGGCCGGGGGTACGTTTACCCTATGCAGCTGACCCGCGAGCGGATCATCTCCACCGCCGTGGAGATCATCGAGCGCGAAGGCGTCGGCGCGCTTTCGATGCGCCGCATTGCTGCGCAGCTCGGCTCGGGAGTCATGTCGCTCTACAACCACATTCCCGGCAAGGAGGCGCTGCTGGACGGCGTGGCCGAGTACGTCGTCTCAGGCATCGACATCGCCGCGGACCCGGACGCGACCTGGCAGGACGAGGTGCGCGCCCGGGCGCGCGCGTTCTGGCAGATGGGCCGCAACTATCCCCGGTCCATGATGGTCGTGATCAGCCGCCCGGCCACGTCAGCGGCTGAGATGCGGCCGATCGAGGGCGCGCTGGCCGTGCTGCACCGCGCCGGGTTCAGCAGCGAGGACGCGGTCAGGGTGGTGCGGACGTTCACCGCGTACATCGCCGGCTCGCTGGTCCGCGAGGCGGGAGTGGCCCCCGGGCTGGTCCCGCAGCGGCCGCTCGGCCACGATCAGGCCGTGCTCGAGGCCGACCGCCCGATCGGTCTCAATCCGGCCCAATTCCCCCAGGTGACCAGCATGGCGGCAGACCTCATGACCCGGGATCTTGACGCCGACTTTGAGTTCGGCCTGGAGATGCTGGTCCGTGCGCTGTCCGAGCTGCGGCCGGCCAGGGCGAAGTTATCCGGTTGCCGCCTGCCGCCTGCCGCAGCATCAGCGCAACGGGGATGCCGAGCGCGAGCCGCAGCACAGCGCCAGCAGGCCGAGCGCGACGGTCGGCCGGGCGCTGCCGAACCTGTCGATCAGCCGGTCGGCGAACGCGGCGACGAGCACCAGCCCGGCGGGCGGGGCGAGCAGGGCCACCCCGAGCAGCCCGTCGCTGAAGCCCAGATGCTGCTTGACCGCGGGGATCCTGGCCAGCCAGACGCCGTCCGCGAGACCGAGCACCACGAAGAAAGCCACCACGGCCGCCCGGGCGCGGCGCGGCGGCGCGGGCGCGCCATGCGGGGCCTTGTCCCGGGGGCGGTCTCGGGTCCGATTCCCCGGACAATACAAGATAGAGCGCATGACATCGGACATGGCGTACTCGGCGCTGGCCTTCCTGGAGTGCTCCCGGTGCTCGGCAGGGCCCTACGACGCGAGCCAGGTGCAGGGAACCTGTGCCTGCGGCGCGCCGCTGCTGGCCCGCTATGAACTGTCGGCCGCGGGGACGTGGACAAGCCCGCGGGAGATCGCTGCGCGGCCGCCGAGCCTGTGGCGCTACCACGAACTGCTGCCGGTGAGCTCGCCGGGAGCGGTGGTGACCTTCGGGGAGGGCATGACGCCGCTGCTGCGCCTCGAGCGCCTCGGCGCCGAGCTCGGCGTGCCCGGGCTGCTGATGAAGGACGAGAGCCCGCTGCCCACCGGCTCGTTCAAGGCCCGGGGAGCGGCGGTGGGGGTGTCCCGTGCGGCGGAGCTCAAGGCCTCCGGCGTGGCGCTGCCGACCAACGGCAACGCCGGGTCCGCGTGGGCGGCCTACGCGGCCAGGGCCGGGCTGCCCTGCCTGGTCGTCATGCCAACCGATGCCCCGGAGATCACCCGCGCGGAGTGCATGGCCGCCGGGGCGCAGACGTACCTGGTGGACGGGCTGATCGGGGACGCGGGACGCCTGGTGAGGGCCGCCGTGGCCGACCGGGCCGGCTACCTGGACGCGTCGACGCTCCGCGAGCCTTACCGGCTGGAAGGCAAGAAGACGATCGGGCTGGAGATAGCCGAGCAGCTCGGCTGGCGGGTGCCGGACGTGATCATCTTCCCGACCGGTGGCGGGGTCGGCCTCGTGGGCATCGCGAAAGGACTCCGCGAGCTGCGCGAGCTGGGCTGGATCGGCGAGACGATGCCCCGGCTGGTGGCGGTGCAGGCGGCCGGCTGCGCCCCGATCGTGCGGGCGGTCGAGCGGCAGGCCGACGAGACCGAGCCGTGGCCCGACGCCAGGACCGAGGCGTTCGGGCTGACCGTTCCCGACCCCCTCGGCGGGTTCCTGGTGCTGCAGGCGATCCGGGCCACGGGCGGGACGGCGCTTGCGGTGACCGACGCAGAGCTGCTGGCGAGCCAGCGGCAGGCGGCCCGGGCCGAGGGCACCTGGCTCTGCCCGGAGGGCGCCGCGTGCCTGGCGGCGGTCGCGCACCTCCGCCGGACGGGGTGGCTGGCCGACAGCGACGAGGTCGTGGTGGTGAACACCGGCGCGGGGCTCAAGTACCCGCAGACCATGCCGGCCAGCCCGGCGCTGGTCCCCGCCGGCGGGTCTATCCCATGAAATGGCGACCTGGGCGCCGTCGGCGGAGCAGCTGCAGCCGCACTCGGTGCCTGCAAACCCGCGTTGCCCCCGAAATCCACCACTCGCCGGCTCCCTGGCCCGGCCCTGACCGCGCCGCGCGCGTCACGTTCAAGGCCCATCGGGACAGGCTGGGCGCACTGCAAGCAGCTTCCATGATCGTGGTAGATAGCGAGCACGGATGCTCGTCAGCTACCACGATCACGGTTCCCGGCGCCTGCCGCTGGGGCGGGCCGCGTTGCCTCCCCGCCGGCGCTTAGATGATCTTGTAGATCCAGCCGTGCGGGTCGGCCAGGTGCCCGTACTGGATGCCGACCAATTCTTCGCGCAGCCGCATGGTGACCGGGCCGGGCGTGCCGTCGCCGACCGTCCAGCCGCCGGACGATCCCCTGACCGCGCCAACCGGGGTGATCACCGCGGCCGTGCCGCAGGCGAACACCTCGGTGATCTCGCCGGACTCGCACCCGGACCGCCACTGCTCCACCGAGATTGTGCCTTCGGCGGCCGGGATGCCCAGATCCGGGGCCAGGGTGAGCAGCGAGTCCCTGGTGATCCCCGGGAGCAGCGTCCCGGTCAGCGCGGGCGTCATGATCCGGGCATCGGAGCCTGAGCCGTAGACGAAGAACAGGTTCATCCCGCCCATCTCCTCGACCCAGCGGTGCTCGGCGGCGTCCAGCCACACCACCTGGTCGCAGCCGTTGTCCAGGGCCTGCAGCTGCGCGGCGAACGCGGCCGCGTAGTTGCCGCCGGTCTTGGCCGCTCCGGTGCCGCCGGGTGCTGCCCGGGTGTAGTCGTGGGCCAGCCACACCGACACCGGCCGCAGCCCGCCGCCGAAGTAGGACCCGGCCGGCGAGGCGATCAGCGTGAACAGGTAGCTGGGCGACGGCTTGTTGACGCCCAGCCCGCGGTTGGTCGCGATCATGAACGGCCGCAGGTACAGGCTGTGACCCTCACGGGCCGGCACCCATTCCCTGTCCTGGGCCACCAGCAGGTCGATCGCGCGGACGAACGCGGTCTCCGGCAGTTCCGGCATGGCCATCCGGATAGCTGAGCGGTTGAACCGTGCCGCGTTGGCCTGCGGCCGGAACGCCACGATCGGGCCACTCGCCTGCCGGTAGGCCTTGAGGCCCTCAAAGATTTCCTGCGCGTAGTGGAAGACTGCGGTGGCCGGGTCGAGAGTGATCGGGCCGTACGCCTCGAGCCGGCCGTCATGCCAGCCCAGGTCCTCGGACCAGCGGATCGTCACCATATGGTCGGTGAATACCTGACCGAACCCGGGATCTGCCAGCAGCCGTTCCCGCTCTGCGGCCGGCACGGGGCTGGCGGCAGGGCGGAGGGCGAAGTCGATCTCGCTGTTCGTGGTGACGGGCATTCCTGGTTCCCCTCTCATCGGCGGCGTCATTGCCAGGCCCGGACTACCAAGTCCTGATTCCGCAGCTTAGCCTGCTACGCGCTCCGCGATGTCGTCGCCGATCTCCAGGGTGGTCCTGGCGGCCCACTCGCCCTGGCGGTCAACCAGATCCTCGGCGACCGCCTGCTCGATCCGGGCTGCTTCCGCGGTCAGCCCGATGTGCTCGCAGAGCATCGCGGCGGACAGGATCGCCGCGGTCGGGTCCGCCTTCTGCTGGCCGGCGATGTCCGGTGCGCTGCCGTGCACGGGCTCGAACATGCTCGGCGCGGTGCGCTCCGGGTTGATGCTGGCGCTCGCCGCAAGCCCGATGCCCCCGGCCACCGCCGCGCCCAGCGCGGTGAGGATGTCGCCGAACATGTTGTCGGTGACGATCACGTCGAACCGTTCCGGCTGGGTGACGAGGTAGATGGAGGCGGCGTCCATATGACAGTAGTCGGCCGTCACGTCACCGAACTCCTTGGCGAGCTCATCGACGGTGCGCCGCCACAGGTCACCGGCGTAGGTCAGCACGTTCGACTTGTGCACCAGGGTCAGCTTCCTGCGCGGCCTGCCGGCCGCGCGACACAGCGCGTACCTGGTCACCCGGCTGACGCCAAACGCGGTGTTGATGCTCTCCTGGGTGGCGACCTCGTCGGGAGTGCCCCTGCGCATCACGCCGCCGGCCTCGATGTAGGGCCCCTCGGTCCCTTCCCTGACCACGAGCATGTCCACCGCTTCCGAGCGCAGGCCGGACAGCGGCGAGGCGACCCCGGGATAGAGCCGGACCGGCCGCAGGTTCACGTACTGGTCGAACTCGAACCTCAGCCGGAGCAGCAGGCCGCGTTCCAGCACCCCGCTCGGCACGCTCGGGTCGCCGACCGCCCCGAGCAGGATCGCATCGTGCGCGGATATCTCGCTGAGCACCGACGGGGGCAGGGTCTCCCCGGTGCGCAGCCAGCGCTGCGAGCCCAGGTCGTAGCCGGTGGTCTCGAGCGTGACGTCGGTTGCCGCGGCCCGGAGCACCTTGACCGCTTCGGCGACCACCTCGGGACCGATGCCGTCACCGCCGATCACGGCGAGCCTGATGGTACGTGCTGGCCCGGGGGGACGACCCCCCGGAACCCCCCTCATTGCCGTCATGCGCGTACCTTACTTGCCGCCCCGCCTGATCTATAGCCGGATCAGCGCCCGTCCAGGTCGACGGCCCGGCCGAAGGCCGCGCCGATCGAGGACGTTATCTCGTCCAGGACCGCTGGCGGCAGTGCCGAGTCGACGGTGAGCACGATCAGCGCCTGGCCGCCCCTGGCGTTCCGGCAGACCTGCATCCCGGCGATGTTGATCCCCTCGTCACCGAGGATCTTGCCGACGACGCCGACGACGCCTGGACGGTCGGAGTAGGTGAAGAACACCATGTGCTCGGCTGGCGAGATCTCCATGTCGAAGCCGTTGACGTCGACGAGCTTCTCGATCTGGCGCTGCCCGGTCAGCGTCCCGCCCACGGAGACCACCTGGCCGTCGGGCAGCGTGCCGCGCAACGTCACCACGTTGCGCCAGTCCGGGCTCTCCTTGTCGGTGGCAAGGCTGACCTCGACGCCACGCTCGGCCGCGAGCAGCGGGGCGTTCACGTAGGTGACGGCATCCTCCACGATGTCGCTGAACACTCCCTTGAGCGCGGCCAGCTGCAGCACGCTGACGTCCAGGCCCGCGATCTCGCCACGGACGTCCACGTCGATCCTGGCCGCGATGCCGCCGGCCACGGCGGTGAAGATGCGGCCGAGCTTCTCGGCCAGCGGCAGGCCCGGCCTGATCGACTCGTCGACGGTGCCGCCCTGGACGTTCACCGCATCCGGCACGAACTCGCCGGCCAGGGCCAGCCTGACCGACCGTGCCACCTGGGTGCCCGCCTTCTCCTGCGCCTCGCGGGTGCTGGCCCCCAGATGCGGCGTGACCACCACGTTCGGCATCTGCAGCAGCGGGCTGTCCGTGCACGGCTCACACGTATAGACGTCCAGTGCGGCGCCGGCCACCCGCCCGTCGGCCAGGGCGCTGGCGAGCGCCGCCTCGTCGACGAGGCCGCCGCGCGCCGCGTTGATGATCCGCACGGTCGGCTTGACCATGCGCAGCTGCCGGTCCGCGATGAGCCCGACGGTCTCGGCGTTCTTCGGCAGGTGCACGCTGATGAAGTCGGACTCGGCGAGCAGCTCGTCGAGGCTTGCCAGGCGGATGCCGAGCTGGGCGGCGCGCGCCGCAGCCACATAGGGGTCGTAGGCGATGACCGTCATGCCGAATGCCTGCAGGCGCTCCGCGACGAGGATCCCGATCTTGCCCAGGCCGAGGATCCCGGCCACCTTGTCCTGCAGCTCCACCCCGGTGAAGGCGGACCGCTTCCACTGCCCGCTCCTGAGCGAGGCCATGGCCTGGGGCACGTTCCGGGCGGACGCGAGGAGCAGCGCGACCGCGTGCTCGGCGGCGCTCACGATGTTGGACGTCGGCGCGTTGACCACCATGACCCCGGCCCTGGTCGCGGCCGCGACGTCGACGTTGTCCAGGCCGACGCCCGCCCGGGCCACGACGCGGAGCTTCGGCGCGTGCGCGATGGCCTCGGCGTCGATAAGGGTCGCGCTGCGGATGATCACCGCGTCGGCATCGGCCAGGGCAGGAAGGAGCTGCGCCCGGTCGGCGCCGTCGGCGTACCGGATCTTGAAATCGGGCTCCAGCTGAGCGATCCCGGCCGGCGAGAGTTCTTCGGTGATGAGGACGATCGGCGTGGACACGGCAGCCCTTCGGACGGCGGCAACGGTCGTCATTTGGTCGGCGCGGCGGCGGGCGCCGTCGTGGGCGCCTCGCCAGGGTTCAGCGCCGGATCCGCCGCCTGCCCGGGATCGCCTCCGACCAGGTCGGCCGGCCCGGGATCGACGCCGGCCAGGCCGTCCGGCGCGGGCCCGCCGCCCGCATCGGCAAGCGGGAACCCGGCGTTGCCCAGGAGCATGTCGCCGCCATCCCAGCCGCTGCCGACGAGGGCCTCGATCGCCTCCGCGTCCATGGGCCTCGCGATCAGGTAGCCCTGGCCGAGCCCGCAGCCCATCTCCCGGAGCAGTTCCAGGTGCTCGGGCCGTTCGATCCCCTCTGCCACAACCTCGATGCCCAGATCGTGCCCCAGCTGGATGATCGCGCGGGTGAGCATGGCCAGCGTGGAGTCCGCGCCCAGGCCCGCCACGAACGATGGGTCGATCTTGATGGTGTCCACGGCGAGCTGCCTGAGGTAGACCAGGGACGCGTAGCCGGTGCCGAAGTCGTCGATGGCCAGCCGGACTCCGTGAGTTCGAAGCTCGGCCAGCTCATCGGCCATGGGCCCGGCGCCTTCCATGAGCACCCGCTCGGCGACTTCCAGGGTCAGCGCGTCGGGCGGCAGGCCGGTCTCGTCCAGTATCGACAGCACGGAGGACGCAAAGCCGGCGGCGGTCACCTGGCGCAGCGAGAAGTTCACCGAGACGCCGATCGCCCAGCCGGAGCCGCGCCACGTCGCCGCCTGGCGGCAGGCTTCGCGCAGCACCCGCTCCCCGAGCTGCACGATGAGCCCGGAGTCCTCCGCCACCCCGAGGAACTCGGCCGTCGGCACCGGGTGCCCGCCCCGGGACCAGCGCACCAGCGCCTCCACGCCGACCACCCGCGACGTTGCGAACTCGACAACCGGCTGGTAGAGCAGGCTCAGCTTCCCGGCGCTGATCGCCGTCCGCAGCTCGCTGGCCATCTCGAGCTTGCGCATCACGTCTGCGTGCATGTGCGCGGCAAAGACCTCCACCCGGCCGCCGCCGGACTCCTTGGCCCGCGACATGGCAACGTCGGCGTTGCGCAGCAGGTGCCCGGGCGCACCCCTGCCGCTGAGCGCGACGCCGATGCTGGCGGTCAGCGAGATCTCGCGGTCGGCGACGTGGAACGGCTCCGCTGCGATCGCCCTGGCGAGGCTCTCAGCGATGTCGACGATCTCGGGCGCGCTCGCGGCGCTCTCAACCAGCACGGCGAACTCGTCGCCGCCCCACCTGGCCACCGTGTCCTCGGGCGGCACCGTCGCGCGAAGACGGCGGGCTGCCTGGGCGAGCAGCAGGTCGCCGGCGCCGTGCCCCACCGAGTCGTTGACGCCGGTGAAGCCGTCGAGGTCGAGGAAGATCGCTCCGGCCTGCGCGGCCGGCCGGTCCGGGTCGCCGGAGGAAGCGCGGTCGATCGCATCCTTCGCCCGGTCCTCGACGTACGCCCGGTTCGGCAGGCCGGTGAGCCCGTCGTGATAGGTCAGGTAGGTCACCTGCCTGCGCAGCGCAATCTGGTCGCTGACGTCCCGGGCGGTGATGAGCAGCCGGTCCGGCGCGCCGAACTCGCGGTACCTGGACACGGTCGATTCGACGTGGCGCCAGGTGCCGTCGGCCGCCCGGACCCGGCACGGGAACCTGCCCGGCTGGCGCCCGCTGCCCGCGGCGCGGACGATCCGGGCCCCGGCGGCACGGTCGTCCGGATGAATGAAATCTGACAGCGACCTGCCCGTGACTTCCGCGGCCGTGTATCCGTACTCCCCGACCGCCGGGCTGGCGTAACTGATGATCCCCGCCCGGTCACAGATGAGCACGATGTCGCTGGTCCGGTCCGCGACCTCGCGGAACCTGTACTCGGCGTCCTGCGACATCACGGCCGCTGCGCGCTCCTTGCGCAGGAGATCGGCGACCCTGGCAACCAGGGCGAGCGCGGCCACTCCGCCGCTCACCACGACCGCTGGCTCGGCGACCGACCCGCCGCCGAGCGCCCAGCCGATGCACGTGGCCGCGGCAACGGCCCCGGCCAGCGCCGCCACCAGGGTCGCCCCTGGCAGGGCCTGCGGCCAGGTCCAGACCGGCCGCCGCCACGGACCCGCATCCCCGGGCTTCCCGGCCGGGACCACCGCGGCCAGCAGGCAGAACCCGGCAAGCTGCAGGATCACCGACCACACCCCTGGGCGCATCCCGCTGATCCTCGCGCCGACCGCCAGCGACTCGCCCACGGCCACCACGAACAGGGAGAGGTACGCCATCAGCCCTGGCCGTCCCGCGCGCACCGCCAGCACGATCAGCAGGCCGAGCGCGATGATATCGGCTATCGGGTGGACCGCCTGGATCGTGAAGACGCCGGCTGACTCGCCCAGCCTCCGGTACTGGGAGCCGAGCACCGCCACCCAGGCGATCACGAACAGCGCCGCAGCCAGCAGGCAGGCGTCGGCCAGCCACGCGGCAGCGCCGCGGGCGCGCGCCGACGGCACGGCGGGCACGCCGGCCGCTGCCTCGCTCCCTCGCCCCCGGGCCAGGCCGGCCAGCCCGACGGCGATGGCCGGCAGGGCCAGCAGGGAGAGCAGGTCGGCGGTGGTGAGCGAGGTTCCGGTGCCGCTCGCGGCCGTGGCCTCCTGGGCGGCAAAGCCCCCGCCCCAGAGCAGCGCCGCAGCGGCGAGCGCACGGTAGCCGTTGCGCGCGAATGACTCATGGCGAGCCGACCCCCACCATAGGTAAGCCGCCGCGGCGACCGCCACCAGAGACCCGGCCGCCCCTGCCAGGATGGCCAGCATCATCGGGGGCCGCCGGAACCATCCGACCGCACCAGAGCCTCCTTTTCGCCGCGTCCACGCAGACGTCAGCATGGCCGGCCCTTGCAGGCCGGCCGGATTGCGTCCCGCCACGAGACGCGGCGCTGCGGCTCGTGATCACCGGTTCGTGTCTCCCGAAGCACCAGGTGCCAGGAGCATCGTCGGTATCCGGGACGCCGCCTCGCAATAAGCGATGTCGATTTACTGTACGTGTGCAAGGTCACGCTTCGATTGAGGATGTGCGTCCACCGGGAGACAACTTCTTCACTAGTCTCGTCTGACCACATTTGCACGCGGATTCCCCCTACGGCACGCGGGTCCCAGCGGACGGCATCCGGCCTGCTCAGGCCGGGTGGAGGGCGGAGCGGGCTGGCACCGCAGGCTTAAAACGGCGCTCCGACGGTACGTTGCTAGGATGAGCGATCCGCCGGCCAAGCCCAGGATGACGTTCGAGACCCACGCCGATGCCGCGCAGGAAGCGGGCTGCTACGCCAACGCCCTCGCCATCTGGCACACCGGGCACGAGTTCACGTTCGACTTCCTGGTCAACAGCGACCCGCCGCGGCCGGCCAGGACCCAGGACGGCGAGGACGTCATCCAGGCCCCGCACCGGCTGGTCGCCAGGATCCGGGTGCCGCCGACCGCGGTGTTCGACATCATCAGGACGATCAACGAAAACCTGACGCTGTACGAGCAGAGATTCGGCCAGATCCGCGCGCCGGGCGGCCAGGCCCCGCTGTATCCCCCGGACGGCCCTGATGATCTTCCCCCGCAAGAGGGCTAGGGGGCACGCCCGGCGCGTTATAAACAGCCGCTGCCGGGCAGGTGTGACCCATGGCTGTACTGAGAGCAATCGCACACCCCATGCTTGGATCGATCTTCATTGTCCAGGGCCTGGACAGCCTGCTGCATCCCGAGCGGGTGGTGAAGCAGGCCGAGCCGGTGGTCCGCCCGATCGCCGAGCGTGTGCCAGCCGTTCCAGATGACACCGAGATGGCCGTGCGCCTGAACGGCGCCGTTCAGCTCGCCGCCGGTGCGATGCTGGCGGTGGGCCGGCTGCCGCGGCTCTCCGCTCTTGTGCTCGCGGCAACCCTGGTGCCGACCACCCTCGCCGGGCACAGGTTCTGGGAGGCCGAGGGCGACCAGGAGCGCGCGCAGCAGCGCATGCACTTCCTGAAGAACCTCTCCATGCTCGGCGGCCTGCTGATCGCCGCGGGCGACACCGGCGGGCGGCCGTCGCTGGCCTGGCGCTGGCAGCACGCGGCCAAGACCCCACGCCGCAAGGCCGGCGCCAAGGCTGGCCGTGCCCGCAGGCGCGTGCCCGCCGGACGGTAGCTCAGCCCAGGCGCGGGAAGACCGGCTCGGGCGCTGGCAGCAGGCTGCCCGGCCCGCCGCAGGCGGCCCGGATGCGGCCCGCCAGGTCCGGCAGGAACGGGCCCAGCTCCCTGCCCAGCGCCGAGCAGGCCTCGCCGAGCACCCCCAGGGACTCGTCAAGCAGCGCTCCCGCGCTGGCGTCGCCGCCCCGCTCGGCCCGTGCCAGGCGCCACGGCTCGGCCCGCTCCACGTAGCGGTTGGCCTCCTGGACCACATCGCAGATCGCGGCGGTGGCAGCGCGGAAGTCGAAGGCGGCCAGCGCCGCCGCGACGCGCCCGGGCAGGCTGGCGCGAGCCTGCGACAGCGCGCCGGCGGCCCCGGCCTGCGTCGCCGCGGCAACTCCCGGGCCTGGGACCCTCCCGTGACGGTACCGGTGCACCAGCGCGACCACACGGCTCACCAGGTTGCCGAGGTCGTTGGCAAGGTCGTCGTTGGCCCGGGCTATCAGCCTGGCCGCGGTGAAGTCGGCATCGCCGACCCGCGGCACCTCGCGCAGCAGCCACCAGCGGACGGCGTCGGTCCCGTACCGGCAGGCCAGCGTGACGGGATCGGCGGTATCGGCGGCCGCCGGCCCGCCACCCCCGGCCGGCCTCGACTTACTGATCTTGCTGCCGCCAAGCGTGAGGTAGTCGTGCACGAGGATGTCGGTGGGCAGGGGCTCGCCCGCCGACAGCAGGATCGCCGGCCAGTACACCGCGTGGAAGCGCAGCACGCCCTTGCCGACCAGGTGTACCCGCCGGCCGGCGGCTGTCCACCACCGGGTGTAGTCCTCGGAGCCGGTGCCGTAGCCGAGCGCGGTGATGTAGTTCCCGAGCGCGTCCCACCAGACGTAGATCACCTGGCCAGGGTCGCCGGGGACCGGGATGCCCCAGCCGCGGGCCCGCACGGTCGAGCGGGACGCGCTGAAGTCCTCGAGCCCGCCCTCGATGAAGCCGAGGACCTCGTTGCGCCGGGCGGCCGGCTCGATCCTCAGCCCGCCCGAGCCGATCAGCTCGTGGAGCCGGCCGGCGTAACGGGACAGCCGGAAGAACCAGTTCTGCTCCGCCACGCGCTCCGGCCTGGTCCCGTGCTCCGGGCAGCATCCGCCGGGCAGCTCGGCCGGGCGGTAGAACTGCTCGCAGCCCACGCAGTACCAGCCCTCGTACTCCTTGCGGTACAGGTCACCGTGTGCGGCGCAGGCGCGCCACAGCCGCTCCACACCCACTCGGTGACGCGGATCGCTGCTGGTGCGGATGAAGTCGTCGAACGACAGCGACAGCGGCTCGCGCAGCGCGGCGAACGCCGCGGCGTTCCGGTCCACGAGAGCGGCGACCGCGGTGCCCTCGGCCTCGGCGGCCAGCACGTTCTTCAGCGAGTTGTCGTCGGTCCCGGTCTGGAACCGCACCTGGTCACCGGTGAGCCGGTGATGCCTGGCCAGCACGTCGGCCTGGACCAGCTCCAGCGCGAAGCCCAGGTGCGGGCGCGCGTTGACGTAGGGGATCGTGGTGCTCAGATAGACACGCCGGGTGGTCATCGGAACCTCCTGAAGCGGGGGCTCCGACCCCGGGCATGAATCGAGGCCCCTTGGGGCCTCGTCTCGGACGTCGTCGTGGGCTGGCCCCGCTAGCGGGGCATCATCACCTGGCTGTTACGCGACGACATACGGACAGGATACCGGCTCAGGCGGGCGGCGTCAGGCGCTGCAGGATGAGCTCGCGGGCGCGGGCGGCGTCGGCCTGCCCCCTCGTGGCCTTCATCACGGCGCCGACCAGGACGCCGGCGGCTGCCGTCTTGCCCGAGGTAACCTTCTCGGCCACGTCGGGGTTCGCGGCGATCGCCTCGTCAATGGCGTCGAGCAGCGCGGCATCGTCGCTGACCACCGCCAGGCCCCGGGCGGCCACGATCTCGTCCGGCGAGCCCTCGCCCGCCAGCACCCCGTCGAGCACCTGCCGGGCGAGCTTGGCGTTCAGCGCCCCGGAGGCGACCAGCTCGCTGACCCTGGCGACCTGCGCCGGGGTCACCGGCAGGGCGGCCAGCTCGGTGCCCGACTCGTTCGCGCGGCGGGAAAGCTCACCGAGCCACCAGTTGCGCGCCTGCTCAGGCTGCGCCCCGGCGGCGACGGTCTCGGCGACCAGGTCCAGGGCGCCGGCGTTCTGCAGCGAGGTCATGTCCAGATCGGACAGTCCCCACTCGGCCTGCAGCCGGGCCCGGCGTGCCGCCGGCAGCTCAGGCAGGCCGGCCCGGATCTGCTCCACCCACGCGCGCGGTGGCGCCACCGGAACCAGGTCCGGCTCTGGGAAGTACCGGTAATCCTGGGCCTCTTCCTTGCTGCGGCCGGCCGTGGTCGTCCCGGCTTCCTCGTGGAAATGCCTGGTCTCCTGGACGACCCTGCCCCCGCTGTCCAGCACCGCGGCCTGCCGCTCGATCTCGAACCTGATGGCCCGCTCGACCGAGCGCAGCGAGTTCACGTTCTTGGTCTCGGTCCTGGTCCCCCAGGTGCCGCTGCCGCGCGGCGCGAGCGAGGTGTTCACGTCGCAGCGCAGCGAGCCTTCCTCCATCCGGACGTCGGACACGCCCAGCGCCCGCATCAGGTCCCGCAGCTCGGCGACGTAGGCGCGGCCGACGACGGGTGCCATCGCCCCGGTGCCCGCGACCGGCTTGGTCACCACCTCCACCAGCGGGATCCCGGCCCGGTTGTAGTCAACCAGCGAGTAGTCGGCGCCATGGATCCGGCCGGTGGCACCGCCGACGTGCAGCGACTTGCCGGTGTCCTCTTCCAGGTGGACGCGCTCGATGCCGACCCGGACCACCGTCTCGCCGACCGTCACGTCCAGCCAGCCGTCGGTGCACAGCGGCTCGTCGTACTGCGAGATCTGGAAGTTCTTCGGCATGTCCGGGTAGAAGTAATTCTTCCTGGCAAACCGGCACCAGGACGCGATCGAGCAGTTCAGCGCCAAGCCGATCCGGATCGTGTACTCGATCGCGGCGGCGTTGGTGACCGGCAGCGACCCAGGCAGGCCCAGGCACACCGGACAGACGGCCGAGTTCGGCTCGGCGCCGAACACCGTCGGGCAGCCGCAGAACATCTTGGTCACGGTCCCCAGCTCGACGTGCGTTTCCAGGCCGATCAACGGGTCGTAGCGCGAGATCGCCTCGTCGTAGGGGACGAGCTGCGCCAGAGCCTCATTCATGGGCGAGCCCTTTCGCATCGTCCAGCAGCGGGTGCCCGCGCCGGGCGTCCAGCGCCCCCTCAACGGCCGCACCGACGCGGTACAGCCGGTCGTCGGCCAGCACCGGCGCCATGATCTGAAGCCCGACCGGGAGCCCGTCCTCGGGCGCGAGCCCGCACGGCACCGAGAGCGCGGCGTTGCCCGCCAGGTCCGACGGGATCGTGCACAGGTCGGCCAGGTACATCGCCATCGGGTCGTCGGCGCGCTCGCCGATGGCGAACGCCGTGGTCGGCGTGGTCGGCGAGACCAGCACGTCGACCTGCTCGAACGCCGTGTCGAAGTCGCGGACGATCAGCGTGCGCACCTGCTGTGCCTTGCCGTAGTACGCGTCGTAGTAGCCGCTGGACAGCGCGTAGGTGCCGAGCATGATCCGCCGCTTCACCTCGGCGCCGAACCCGGCCGCGCGGGTCAGCGACATCACTTCCTCGGCGCTGTGCGCACCGTCGTCCCCCACTCGCAGGCCGTAGCGCATGCCGTCGAACCGGGCCAGGTTGGACGAGCACTCGCTGGGCGCGATCAGGTAGTAAGCGGGCAGCGCGTAGGTGAAATGCGGGCAGGACACCTCGGTCACCTTGGCCCCGAGGGACTCCAGCAGCTCCACGGCCTCGCCGAACCTGGCCAGGACGCCCGGCTGGTACCCCTCGCCGCTGAGCTCGGCCACCACGCCGACCCGCAGGCCGCTGACGTCGGCCTGCCGCGCCGCCGCGACCACCGGGGGCACCGGCGCGTCGATCGAGGTCGAGTCGCGGGGGTCGTGCCCGGACATGACCTCGTGCAGCAGCGCGGCGTCGAGCACGGTGCGGGCGAGCGGGCCCGGCGTGTCCAGGGAGGAGGCGAACGCGACCACCCCGTACCTGGAGGACCCGCCGTAGGTCGGCTTGGTCCCGACGATCCCGCAGACGGCCGCGGGCTGGCGGATCGAGCCCCCGGTGTCGGTGCCGATCGCGAGCGGCGCCTCGTAGGCGGCGACCGCGGCCGAGGAGCCGCCCGAGGACCCGCCAGGGACCCGGCTGGTGTCCCACGGGTTGCGCGACGGCCCGAACGCGGAGTTCTCGGTGGACGAGCCCATCGCGAACTCGTCCATGTTGGCCTTGCCCAGGATGACCACGCCGCCGCGCCGCAGCCTGCCGGTGATCGTCGCGTCGTAGGGCGGGCGCCAGCCGTGCAGGATCCGCGACCCGCACGTCGTGGGCATGTCGGTGGTCGTGAACAGGTCCTTGAGCGCGAGCGGGACCCCGGCCAGCGCGCCGAGCGGCTCCCCGGCGGCGCGCCGGGCGTCCACGTCCCGGGCGGCCGCGAGCGCCAGCTCCGGTGCCACGTGCAGGAACGCGCGGACCCGCTGGTCCACGGCATCGATGCGGTCCAGGTGCGCCCTGGTCACCTCCACCGCCGATGTCTCCCCGGCCGCGATCGCGGCGGCGAGGCCGGCCGCGGTCATCCTGGTCAGATCGGTCGGCCCAGATCCGGCGGACACGGCTCAGTCCTCGTCCAGGATCCGCGGGACGCGGAACCTGTCCTGCTCGGTGGCTGGCGCCTGGTCCAGGACCGCGCGCGCGCCGAGACAGTCGTCGATGACGTCGTCGCGGAACACGTTCGTGACCGGCAGCGCGTGCGTGGTCGGCGGGATGCCCTCGGCGGCGACCTCCTGGACCCGCGCCACCGCCGCGATGATCACGTCAAGCTGCCCGGCGAAGTGGTCGAGCTCCTGCTCGGTCAGGGCCAGCCGGGACAGCCGGGCCAGGTGGGCAACCTCATCCCTTGTTATGGGCATGGAGCCAGCCTAGCGATCGCGCAGCGGCGGTCCGAATCCATTAGCCGCCTGCCGCCATAACGACGGCAGGCCGGGTGCCGGGACGCTGGCCGGCGGCACCGCCGGCTGGCTGGCCTTGGCGGCCTCGCCGGCCACGCCGTGCTCGACCAGCCACGCGGTGGCGGACGCCGGGTTGAGCGGCTTGCTGAAATGCCAGCCCTGCGCGGCCTTGCAGCCCATGACCCGCAGCGCGGTGGCGACCTCCGCCGACTCCACGCCCTCGGCCACCGAGTCGATGTCGAGCGCCCGCACCAGGTCCACGATCGACTGCACGATCACTTCGTCGTCCGCCGAGTGCAGCAGCCGCGAGACGAACGACGAATCGATCTTCACCTCGCTCACCGGCAGGCGCTTGAGCCGGACCAGGGACGAGTAACCCGTGCCGAAATCGTCCAGGCTCAGCGCCACGCCGAGCGCCGCCAGCGACTCGACGGCGCTGGCCGCGTAGGCGGGCTCGCTGGTCAGCACCCGCTCGTTGATCTCCAGCAGCAAAGCGGAGGGCGGCAGGTCATAGCGCGCGAGCCCGCGGCCGATCGTGTCGGCGAGGCTCGTGTCGTGCAGGTCCCGCGCGGTCACGTTGAGCGAGACCTGAACCGGCAGGCCTTCCTGGCGCCAGGCCGCCGCCTGGGCGAGCGCCAGGTCCACCAGCTGGAAGGTAAGGTCCCGCATCAGGTAAGACTGCTCGACCAGCGGGATGAACTCCTCGGGCGTCATCAGCCCCCGCACCGGGTGCTGCCAGCGGACCAGCGCCTCCATCCCCGAGGTGCGGCCGCTCTCCAGGATCACCTTGGGCTGGTAGTGCAGTTCCAGCTCGCCGGTGTCCATGCCGCGGCGCAGGTCGCCGAGCAGGGCCAGCCGGGCCGGGGAGTTGCGGTCGGAGTCGGCCACGTACCGCTCCACGCCGCTGCGCCGCTCCTTGGCCAGGTACATGGCGACGTCAGCGTGCTGCATGAGCAGCTCGAATCCGGTCGCATCGTCCGGGTAGAGGGCGATGCCGACGCTGGCCTCGATCTCGAACGACATGCCCTCGAGGCGGATCGGCTCGGACAGCGCCGCGCGCAGCCGGGTGGCCACCTCGCGGGCCGCGCCGACCTCCGGCACCGACGGCAGCAGCACCGCGAACTCGTCCCCGCCGAGGCGGGCGACGAGGTCGCCGGGGCGGACGCTGTGCGTGAGCCGGTGCGCGACGATCCGCAGCAGCCGGTCGCCCACCGGGTGCCCGAGCGTGTCGTTGACCTCCTTGAAGCGGTCCAGGTCGAGCAGCAGGAAGCCGGCCTTGGCGCCCGACCTGCCCGCGTCGGCCAGGGCGTCGCTGGTGTGCCTGATCAGCAGCTTGCGGTTGGACAGGCCGGTGAGCTCGTCGTGGTGCGCCTGATGCTCGCGCTGCACCGACATGGCCGCGTTCATGTAGATCGCGGCGAGCGGGAACGCGAACAGCAGCACCAGCCAGGCGGAATCGGCCGCCATGACGACGGCGACCAGCGGCGCCGCCGCGATCAGCACCAGGTTGACCAGCGCCTGGAACGGCAGCGCGACGCGCAGGCTGCGGACCAGCGGCATCCGGGAATGCAGCGCGATCGCGACGCCGAGCAGCACAAAGTTGACCGCGAAGTACGCCACGCCCGCGAACAGGACCATGGGCAGATCGGCCCCGGACGGGACCAGGGGGCGGTCGGGCGCCGGGTGCAGCCCGGTGACCGCCAGCGCGAGGCCGGCGGCGGCCATGCTCAGGGTGGTCTGCGCGGCGTTGAACGCGCACCGGTGCGGCGCCTTGCGCTGGGCAACGCCCACGATCAGGGCCGAGGTGACCCGCAGCAGCAGGGCCACGCCGAAGCCCCAGTACAGCAGCGCGGCGAAGCTGAACGTGAGCGAGGGAACGGGGGACTCGGCACCGGTGCGCCCCGGGGTGACGATCGGGCGCATCTCGCCGACCAGGACCAGCGCGGCGATGACCCAGAACAGCGGGTGCCGCACCAGGCCGGGCAGGCCGGACAGGCGGGTCATGGCCCAGGCAAACACCAGAAGCCCGGCGACGGTCACCGAGGTCATGTGGATCCACAGCGGCGAGCCGACGCGCGGGCCTATGTCCCTAGTGTCGTTCGGATCCCTCATGAGCCGTCCTCATCGGAGCAACCGATTACGCCGCGGGTCCTTCCGCGCTGTGCAGAAGCGTACGGCGAAAATGGTACTTCCCGAAGCCAATCGCATACTATCCGTTACAACACATCAGGCTGTAGTCATCTCGCTACTATTCACTTTCGGGCCGTCCCGGGCCTGCCTGCCGTCGCGGGCTCCCCGCCCGGCGCACTTGTCCCTCCAGCGTGCCTCACCTCTTCGCGTCAGGCATGGTTATCTGGCGAGTCTGCTGAATCGTGCGCCGCCGCCGGTCCCTGGTCAAGCAGCACACGCAGCCCAGTTTCATCCAGCACCGGAATGCCAAGGGCAAGCGCCCGGTCGTACTTGGATCCGGCGCTGACCCCGGCGACCACGAAGTCGGTCTTTTTCGATACCGAACCGGCCACCCTGCCGCCCTGGCGGGTGATCGCCTCGGCGGCCTCGTCCCTGGTGAGGCCGGCCAGCGTGCCGGTGAGCACCACGGTGACCCCGGCAAGCGGTCCCCCGCCCGCCGGGGCCGCGGCCTGCTGCGGCCGTGACGTCCCCAGGTCCACGCCCGCGGCCCGCCACTTGTCCACGATCGCCGCGTGCCAGTCCACCGTGAACCAGTCCCGCACCGCCGCAGCGATCGTCGGGCCGACGTCCTCCACCTCCACGAGCTGCTCGGGCGACGCAGCGGCGATCGCGTCCACCGAACCGAACGCGTCGGCCAGCGCGCGGGCGGCGGTCGGCCCGACGTGCCGGATCGACAGCGCGACCAGGATCCGCCACAGCGGCCGCTGCCGCGCCTCCTCCAGGTTGCGCAGCAGCTTGACCGCGTTCACGGTCAGCCCGCCGCGGGCGTTGACGAAGAACGGCGAGCTCGCCAGCTTCTCCTCGGTCAGCGCGAACACGTCCCCCTCGTCGGCGACCAGGCCGCTGTCGAGCAGCGCCATCGCCGCCTCGTACCCGAGCACCTCGATGTCCAGCGCACCGCGGCTGGCCAGATGGAACAGGCGCTCGCGAAGCTGGGCGGGGCAGGACCGGGCGTTCGGGCAGCGCCAGTCCACCCCCCCGTCCTCGCGGACCAGCGTGGTGCCGCACTCCGGGCACGCGGCAGGGAACTCGAACCCGCGCTCCGACCCGGTGCGCAGGTCCGCCACGGGCGCGACCACCTCAGGGATCACGTCGCCCGCCTTGCGCAGCACCACCATGTCGCCGATCAGCACGCCCTTGCGGGCGACCTCGTCGGCGTTGTGCAGCGTGGCCCGGTCCACGGTGGAGCCGCTGACCTTCACCGGCTCCATCACCGCGAACGGCGTGACCCTGCCGGTCCGCCCCACGTTGACCCTGATGTCGAGCAGCCGGGTGGTCACCTCCTCCGGCGGGTACTTGTACGCGATCGCCCAGCGCGGCGCGCGGCTGGTGGCGCGCAGCGCGCGCTGCACCTCGAGCCGGTCGAGCTTGATCACCACCCCGTCGATCTCGTACGGCGGATCGTGCCGGTGCTCGGCGTAGTAGCCGATGTACTCCCGCACCCCGTCCAGGTCGCCGACCACCCGGTAACGGTCGCTGACCGGCAGCCCCCACTCGCGCAGCCGCTCGTACCAGCCCGACTGGGTGACCGGCACGTCGTCCGGCACCGCCTCGTCCTCCGGCGCCGGCATGCCGCTCGCCACGCCCGCGCCCGGCACGGCGAGACCGTGCACGATCAGGCTCAGCGGCCGGGTCGCGGTCACCCGGGGGTCCTTCTGCCGCAGCGACCCCGCCGCCGTGTTCCTCGGGTTGACGTACAGCGGCTTGCCGGCCTCGGCCTGCCGCTCGTTCAGCTCATGGAACGCCGCGACGGGCAGGAACACCTCCCCGCGGACCTCCAGCGTCTGCGGCCAGCCGGACCCGGCCAGCCGCGACGGCGCGGCCGCGATCGTCCGGATGTTAGGGGTCACATCCTCGCCGGTCACCCCGTCGCCACGGGTGGCGGCGCGGGTCAGCACGCCGTCGCGGTAGACCAGGGCCACGGCCAGGCCGTCGATCTTCAGCTCGCACAGGTACGGGCCTGGCGCGGCGTCCGGGCCGGCCAGCCGCTCGGTGCGCGCCGCCCAGGCGTCGAGCTCCTCGGCCGAGAACGCGTTGTCCAGGCTGAGCAGCCGCTCCAGGTGCTCGACCGGCGCGAAGTCGGTGGAGATGACGTCCCCCACCTTCTGCGTCGGGGAGTCCGGGCTGCGCAGGTCCGGATGCCGCTCCTCGAGCTCGCGCAGCTCGCGCATGAGCGCGTCGTATTCCGCGTCGGAGACGACCGGCGCGTCGAGGACGTGGTAGCGGTAATTGTGCTCGGTGACGTCCGCGGCCAGCGCGGCGTGCCGCTGCCGCGCAGCGGCGTCGGCCGCCGACGGCACCGCGGTCTCCGGGTGCGGCTCGCTCACGGCGTGCCCCCTCTCACGCTGCTCCCTCCTCGATCAGCTCCGGCAGCAGCCGCGCCGCCTCCCGGCACCGGGCCAGCGCCGCCCGCGCGGCGGCCGGCGGCGCGCCGGCCAGGCCGCAGGCGGGCGTCAGCACCACCTGGCGCTCCAGGCCCGCCGCCGGGATCCCCATCCGGTGCCACGCGCCGAGCAGCTCCGCGCCGGGGCCCGCGGGCGGCGCTGGCGGGGCGGCGGCGTCACGTTCTCCCGCGTCAAGCACGCCAGCGAGGATGCCAAGGCCGGCTTCGGTGACCTCGGCGAGGCCGTCTTTCTCCGCTGCGCCGAGGAGGTGCATGTCGAAGCCGACCGCCTGCGCCCCGCACTCTTC
>Ga0335075_10001836_pt1 | contig 34504 bp, 27 predicted proteins | sample Lox_Sample_24_FD_206723 | JGI IMG/M metagenome (GOLD analysis project Ga0335075, IMG submission 206723) | Soil microbial communities from Loxahatchee National Wildlife Refuge, Florida, United States - Lox_Sample_2.4 | ecosystem: Environmental > Terrestrial > Soil > Wetlands | place: USA...
CCCACCGCGCGGACCGCCGCCCAGGCGGTGGCACCGGCGACGAACAGCGCCCCCGCGACCTCCCAGGGGAGCTCAGGCGGCTTGCGAGTGAGGTTGGCGCGCTCGATCACGACCAGCTCGGCGTGGCTCGAGCGCTCGTCGCTCCAGCCGATCACGTCCTCGCCCACCGAGAAGCCCTCCACATCCGGCCCGAGCGCCTCTATCACGCCCGCCACATCTGATCCCTCCCCGCTCGGGAACGTCGCCGGCCAGCGCTCGGCCAGCGCACCTTCGCGGATCTTGGCCTCCCCCGGGTTGATCGACGTCGCCTTGACGCGGACGAGCACCTGCCCCTCCCCCGGCACCGGGTCGTCGACGTCGACGACTCTCAGAACATCGATCCCGCCGTACTCATCGAACCTCACCGCGCGTGACATGCCGGCTCCCTTTTGCCCGTGATTGCTGATCGGATCTACGCGTTCCAGGCTATTCCTGCTTCGTGGGCGGAATCTTGCAGGCAGGCGCGGAAACGGGGTCCGTCCGGAAGCGGTTGGTACGGTTGACCGCGGCCCTGGGGGTTCTCGATAGCCGCCGGTTCCGCCGAGAGTCCCGCCGCCACATGCGTTCACACGTCCCGCATCCCCCGCGCTCAGCGCTCGTTGCGCTGGGTGTTCTCACCGCCGCCGTCGTCGCGGCGTTGGTGATGCTCGTGCCGGTGCTGTCCCGTGCGGACGACCTGGGGACGTTGAAGTCGCAGCTCGGCGCCCAGCAGGCGCGCCAACGCGGGCTTGCCGGGTCGATCGGGCAGCTGAACCAGTCGATCTCGCGGCTCGACGGGCAGATCACCCTGGTTCGTTCTCGTGAGGCCACCGTCAACGCCGAGCTGGCGCGCCGCCGCGCCGAACTGGCGAGGGTCGGCGACGAGCTGACCGCCGAGCGGGCGCATCTACAGGTGTTGCGCCGCCGGCTCGCCGCGGCGAGGACACTGCTGGCCGCGCAGCTGCGCTCGGGCTATGAGACCGACCGCCCCGACCTGATGACCGTCGTGCTGAGCTCGCACGGATTCCAGAGCCTGCTCACCAAGCTGTCGTTCCTCGGCGACGCCCAGCATGCCCAGCAGCAGCTCATCACGATCACCGTCAGCGCCAAGCAGCAGGCCGCCGCCACCGCGAAGCGACTGGCCGCGCTGAAGCGCACCGATGCGCGCCTGACCCATGAGACCGCGGTCCAGGCCCGCGCACTGGCCGGCATGAATGCGCTGCTGGACTCCCGGGAGGCCGCGCTGTCCCGAGCACGGGCCGCTCAGAGCGCCGCGCTCGACGCCAGCCGCGCGACCAGCCAGCGCCTGCGGGGCCGAATCTCCGCAGTGGAGGCTGCGCAGCGCGCTGCCGCTCGGCGGGCCGCCGCGGCTGCGGCCGCCCGGGCCGCGGCTGCGGCTGCAGGAGCGAGCTCTGGCGGCGGTGGGGGCGGTGGGGGAACGTCGGCCGCGCCCTCTGGCGGTTGGGCGATCCCCGAGGCGATCGTGATGTGCGAGTCCGGCGGGCAGAACCTGCCGCCCAACAGCGCGGGCGCGTCGGGCTACTACCAGATCATCCCGAGCACCTGGCGGCTGTTCGGCGGCACCGGGCCGGCCGCGTACCTCACCTCCCTGAGCGAGCAGAGCGCGGTCGCCTCGCGCATCTGGAACGGCGGCGCCGGCGCCTCGAACTGGGTGTGCGCGTCGATCGTCGGCATCACCCACTGAGAGCTCCTTTGGGCCGGCGCGTGCTGGTCGTGGCCGCGGTGCTGGTGGTGGCGCTCGGCCTGCGGGTGGCGTTCGTGGAGACGACCTCCTACCGGGCCGTCAACGACGCCGGGACCTACAACCGCTTCGCCGCCGCGATCGCCATGGACGGCGACTACACGACGGGATCGAACGGGCCGGGCACGGGCGCCGGCGGCTCGCGCGGTCCGACCGCCTACTTCCCGCCGGGGTATTCATATTCATTGGCGCTGGCCGACGTGCTGGACGGGCACTCCTCTGGGGGTCGCACGGCTCTGCCGGGGGAGCGGCTGGAGAACGCGGCGTTCGGGACTGTGACGGTGGCGCTGGTCGGGCTGGTCGCCTTGGAGATGTGTGGCGCGGGTGTTGCGCTGGCGGCGCTGGCGCTGGCCGCGGTCGATCCGGTGCTGATCGAGCTGTCGGGGGTGTTGGTGGCCGAGAACCTGCTGGTCGTGCTGGAGCTTGGTGCGGTGTGGGCCGGGCTCCGGGCGCGGGGGTCTCCGCGGCCGTGGCGGTGGATTGCGGCTGCGGGGGTGCTCACCGGGCTCGCGACGCTGACCCACGAGAACGCGGTGGTGATGGTGCTGCCGCTGGCTGTGGCGGCGTGGGTCGCGGTGGCTCGCCGGGGTGCGGGGCGGAAAACGACAACATTTCGCGCGTTTGCCGCCCCGCACTCGGAGGGGGGTGCGCGGCGCGGGGTGCTCGCCGTGGCGCTGCTGCTCGCCTGCACGGCCGCCGCGATCGCGCCGTGGACGGTCCGCAACGCGCTGCAGCTGCACCGGTTCGTGCCGGTCGCCGATGAGGCCGGGATCACGCTGCGGGGCACCTACAACCCCGCGTCTGCCGGCGACCGGTCGATCCCCTACAAGTGGCGGCTCTTCTGGTTCGTCCCGGCGGACCAGGGACTCCGCCACCGCGCCGGCACGATGAGCGAGGACACGCTCTCCGCGGTGCTCGAGCATCGCGCGCTGCAGTACATCGAGCGCCACCCGACCGCACCGCTCGCCGCGGGAGCCGACAACCTCGCGCGGATGTTCGAGCTCGAGGGCTCGGCCGCGTGGGAGGCATCGGCGAAGGCCGTCGACCTGTCCGTCGACGACGCCCGCATCGGCGTCATCGCGTTCTGGGTGCTGTGCCTGCTGGCGCTGGGCGGACTGGCCACCCGCGCCGCCCGGGGCGCGCCGCGCTGGCCGTGGGCGGTGCCGGTGCTGTTCGCGCTGTCGGTGCTCTTCGTCAACGTGGAGACCCCGCGATTCCGGGAGCCGATCGACCCGTTCCTGCTGGTGCTCGCCGGCTGTGCGGTCGAGGCGCTCGTCCGCCGTCGCCCGGCACGCTCGCGGCCGTAAGATCCGGCGCATGAGCGAGCGCGACGTCACCGCGGCCGACGGGCGGAGGCTGCGGATCACGGAGGAGGGGGACCCGAACGGGACGCCGATCCTGTGGCTGCACGGCACGCCCGGATCGCGGTTGGTCGACTCGATCAGCGGGGCCCACGCGCGGGAGAGGGGGATCCGGCTCATCGGCTACGACCGGCCCGGCTGCGGCTACTCGGACCGGCAGGACGGGCGCAACGTCGCCGATTGCGCTGCCGATGTGCGAGCGATCGCGGCCGCGCTCGGGATCGAACGGTTGGCGGTATGGGGCATCTCAGGCGGCGGGCCGCACGCCGCGGCCTGTGCAGCGCTCCTGGAGGGCCTCGTGCCCGCGGTGGCCGTGCTCGGCTCGATCGCCCCCTACGGCGCACCAGGGCTCGACTACTTCACAGGGATGGGCGAGGCCAACGTCGAGGACATCCAGCTGCAGCTGAAGGAGCCCGATGCGTCCCACGCGCGTTTTGCTGAGCAGCGCCGCGAGTTGCTCGACGGGGACCTCGACGCGATCATGGAAGGCTGGCGCTCGCTGATCTCGCCTGTCGACGTCGCCGCGCTCACCGCTGAATTCGGCGCCTCGCTGCTCGCCCAGATCAAGGAAGGACTGCGCCCGTCTGTCGAGGGCTGGTGGGACGACTGCGTGGCCCATCTGAGCGACTGGGGGTTCGGGCTGACCCAGATCAGGACGCCGGTGCTCGTCGTCCATGGCCGTCACGACCGCTTCGTTCCGTTCTCGCACGGTGGATGGCTCGCGCAGTCGATTCCCACCGCCGAGCCGATGCTGCTGGAAGACGAGGGCCACATCAGCCTGATCACGAACCGGCTGGTCGAGATCGAGGACTGGCTGCTCGCGCGGATGACCTGACCCGCGGGCGACCGGCCCAGTTAAGGGCTGGATGAATTGGTCGATAGACCGGGGCACCGGGCGCGAGCCCCCGCGCCCGGGCCAATCCCATGTCCGTCCTGCCCCACACTCGCTCCCGCCTGCGTCCCGGTGCCGCGCGAGCCAACGCGACCGCCGGAGGCCGCGAGCACGTCGCCCGGACCGGACCCCTCGTCATCCGGCTGCTGTTCGGAGCCGCCTGGGGCATCGACGCGGGCCTCAAATGGCTGCCGGGCTTCCGCCAGAACTTCCTGCCGATGCTGCGCGACGCCGCCAAGGGCCAGCCGTCGTGGTTGCACGGCTGGTTCCACACCTGGATCGTCGTGCAGTCGCACGCTCCCGGCCTGTTCGTCACGCTCACCGCACTCACCGAGACGCTGCTCGCACTCGTCCTGCTGCTCGGTGTCGCCCGCCGCGCCGGGTACGTGCTGGGGATCGGCTGGTCGCTGATCGTGTGGGCGGTCGCCGAGGGCTTCGGCGGCCCGTACATGTCGGGGTCCACCGATATCGGCTGCTGCATCATGTACGCGCTGCTGTTCGGCGCGCTGCTCGTGTTCGCGCCGTCGGCGGAGAACGAGCGCTTCTGCCTGGACCGGGTGCTGATCGCCCGCTGGTCCTGGTGGCGCCGTCTGGCCGAGCCGCACGCCGGCGACCGGCGCTAGCCCGCCCGGACTGGTTCGCGGGGCCGCCGCGGCGGCGCGGTCAGCTCAGGTCGCGGATGCGATTGAGCGCGTCGAGCCCCGCGACCTTGTAGGCCTCGGCGAGGGTCGGATAGTTGAACACCGCCGAGACCAGGAAGTCCAGACCGGCCTCGCGGTCCATGAGCGCCTGGCCGATGTGGACCAGATCGGTCGCCTGCGCGCCGATCACGTGGACGCCGAGCAGCCGCCGATCCTCCGGTGAGACGAGGATCTTGAGCAGGCCGTCGTCCTCTCGGAGCATCATCGCCTTGGCCAGCTCGCGCCACCAGGCGATTCCGGCGACGTACGGAATGGCAGCCTCCGTGAGCTCCTCCTCCGTGCGCCCCACGTAGGAGATCTCCGGGATCGAGTAGATCCCGATCGGGACCAGTTCGGGCATGTGATAGACGGGCTCCCCGAACGCCGCGAGCGCCGCGATGCGTCCCTGTTCCATGCCGGTCGCGGCCAGGCCGGGAGGGCCGGCGACGTCGCCGACGGCGAAGATGTGCGGTACCGAGGTCCGGTACTCCTCGTCGACCTCGACCCGCCCGCGCTTGTCGCAGTCCAGGCCGGCGTTGCCGAGCGCGAGCCCCTCGGTCGCGCCCTGGCGGCCGGTCGCATACATGAGCGTGTCGGAGACGATCTCCTTGCCGGACTTCAGCCGGCAGACCACGCAGTCATCGCGCCGCTCGACGCCGATGACCTCCTCGTTGAAGCGGAACGCGACGTTGCGCTTGCGCAGCAGGAACCGCAGCGAGACGCCGATGTCGCGGTCGACGAACGGCAGCAGCCGGTCGCGCGCATCGACCAGCGTCACGCGGGCGCCCATCGCAGCGAACATCGAGGTGTACTCGATGCCGATCACCCCACCGCCGACGATCGTCATCCTCTTGCACGCGGCGTAGTCGAGGCCGAGGACGCCGTCGGAGTCGATCACGCGGCGGTCGTCGAAGTCGACCCCCTTGGGCCGCGCCGGGTTGGTGCCGACCGCGATCACGATCTTCTCGGCGCTGACGTGCATCTCGCCGCCATCCTCGTCGCAGCCGGTGATGTGCACCGTGTTCGCGTCTTCGAACGCCGCCGAGCCGATCAGCAGCCCGACGCCGTTGCGGCGGAACTGCTCACGCACCACCGCGGTCTCGTTGGCGACGACGTGCGCAACGCGGTCATGCAGGAGGTGGACGCGGGCAGTGCCCTCGCGCTCGGGATGCAGGGGATCGGCGAGGTCCGACCCGCGGGCGGCCATCGCCTCGAGGATCGACTGGCGCAGCGACTTGGACGGGATCGTGCCGCTGTGGATGGAGACGCCGCCGATGCGATCACGGCGCTCCACGACGCCGACGCGCTTGCCGAGCTTTGCGGCCTGGATGGCGGCCCGCTGCCCGCCGGGGCCCGAGCCGATGACGAGAAGATCAAGATCCATATGGTTGTGTCATCGGCCCCCGCGCGGCGATATCAAGGCGCTTACTGAGCGGTGCGCCAGTCCGGCGTGGTGGGCGAGCGTCCCAGCTGGCGGGTCACGACGAGCGAGTCGAGGTGGGCGAGCGCCTCGCCCGAGCCGACCGCCACGCACGTGAGCGGGGACTCCGCGCGGTAGACCGGCATGCCGGTGTCAGCGGCCACCATCTCCGGGAAGCCGCGGATGAGCGTGCCCCCGCCGGCGAGCAGGATCCCGTCCCGGGCGATGTCGGAGGCGAGCTCGGGCGGGGTCTGCTCCAGGGTGTCCCGGATCGCCTGCAGGATCTCGCGCAGAGGTCCGGAGATCGCGTCGCGGACCTCCTCGGAGTGCAGCTGGACCGCGGTCGGCAGTCCGGTGACGAGATGGCGGCCGCGGACCTCGATCGACTGCTCGTGCTCGCCGAGCGGGATCGCCGAACCGATCTCGATCTTGATCGACTCCGCCGTCCGGGAGCCGATCGCCAGCTGGTAGACCGAGCGCAGGTAGTGGCCGATCGCCTCGTCCATCTCATAGCCGCCGACCCGGACCGAGCGCGCGATCACGATCCCGCCGAGCGAGATCACCGCCATCTCGCTGGTGCCGCCGCCGACGTCGACGACCATCCGGCCGACGGGCTCCTCGATCGCGACCCCGGCGCCGATCGCCGCCGCGATCGGCTCCTCGATCAGCTGCACGCGCCGCGCGCCCGCGGCCAGCGAGGCCTCCTCGACGGCTCGCTTCTCCACCTCGGTGACGCCCGAGGGCGCGCACACGATCAGCCGCGGGTGGGCGGTGCGGCGATCGATCACCTTGCGGATGAAGTAGCGCAGCATCTCCTCGGTGACCTCGAAGTCGGCGATCACCCCGTGGCGCAGCGGCCGGGTGGCCGAGATCGTCGCCGGCGTACGGCCGATCATCCGCTCGGCCTCGTTGCCGACGGCGTGGACCTCGCCGGTGGAGACGTCGGAGGCGACGACCGACGGCTCGGAGACCACGATTCCCCGGCCACCGACGTACACGAGGGTGTTCGCCGTCCCGAGATCGATCGCCATGTCGTGCACGCCGAGGTTCGGAATGATCGTTCGGCGCGAGTTATCGCGTCGTGACCCGTCGCGGCGAAGACGCATCGGCTGGAGATTAGTGGGCGATTGTTGTGGTGTGGGCCTTGCAACGAGACGGGCAGAATGAACGGAGATGTCGTTGCGTCCCCATCGGCTCCTCGTCGGTCTGCTGCTCTCGTTGGCGACCTGGGTCGCGGTTGCCGCGATCGGCGCCCGCTGGATGGACGATCAGCTGCTCAGCCGCAGCGGATGGGCCTCGACGAGCCACCGCCTGATCGCCGATCGCCATGTCCGGCGGGCGATTGCGGGATTCTCGGTGGACCAGGCATTCGGCGCCGCCGGAATCGATGCCGAGCTTTCGCGGGTGCTCCCCGGGAGCGTCGCCGGCGCGGCGAAGCAACGACTGCGGTCGGCCGCAACGACCGCGGCCGACACCGTGCTCTCGACCCGGGCAGGGCGACGGGCGTGGCAGCGGGCCACCGATCAGGCGCAGTCCGACCTGCTCGCCGCCGTCGACTCACCGAACCAGCGCCGGGCGGTCGTGCTCAACCTCTCCCCCCTGTTGTCCGACATCGTGGGCTCGGTTGCAGGCAGCGCCGCTGCCAGGGCGATCCCCGGAAGCTCCCAGGTGCTCACCGTCCGCTCGCCGACGGCGGGGAGACTGGTCGTGCTGCGACCCCACCGACTGCGCGGCCTGCGGACCGGGGTCTCGACCGCCCGCACGCTCGCCTGGGCGCTGCCGGTGATCGCGCTCGGGCTCTACGCGCTGGTGCTGCTGCTCGCCATCGGCTGGCGCGCCCGGGCGCTGTCGCGGATCGGCTACTCGCTGGCCGCCGCGGGCGCGATCGCGCTCGCGCTGCGCTATGTGCTGCAGTACCCGCTCTCCGCGGTGTTCGTCAGCTCCTCGAGCGACCGGACCGCGGTGCGGGCGGCATGGCTGATCGGCACCAGCGACGCCCGCTCGCTCGGGCTCGAGGTGCTGATCGCGGGAGGCGTGATCGCGGTGGTCAGCTGGGTGCTCCGCGCGGTCTCGCGCTGAGCGCCGCGCCTTACCGGTCGCCCGGCGAGACGCGCGGGTACTGGCTGACCCGGACGGCCGCGTCCAGTGCGGTGCGCACGATGCGGGCCTGCTCGGTGGCGTGGGCGATCGGGTAGCCCTCGCCGGAGGCGGCGCGCTCGGGGCGGCCCACGTAACCGAAGGAGAGGTTCTCCGGCAGGATCTGAAGCAGGCGCGGTGACATGAACGCGCGGGCGCCCATGTTGCGCGGCTCCTCCTGGACCCAGACGACCTCCTCGAGCTTCGGATAACGCTCGATCAGCGTGAGGATCTCGCCCTGTGGGAACGGGTAGAGCAGCTCGACGCGGCCGAGCGCGACGCCCGGGTTCTCCTCGCGCAGCGGGGAGCCGAGCAGGTCGTAGTAGACCTTGCCGCTGCAGAGCACCAGCCGGGTGACGTGCTCCGGATCGACGGCGCGATCCTCGAGCACCGCGGAGAAACGGCCCTCGGCGAGCTCCTCGACGCGGCTGGCGGCCTGCGGCAGGCGCAGCAGCTGCTTGGGGGTCATGATGATCAGCGGCCGCTGCTTGGCGATCCGGGCCTGGCGTCGCAGCAGATGGAAGTACTGGGCCGGCGTCGTCGTGTTGGCGACGCGGATGTTGCCCTCGGCGGCGAGCTGCAGGTAGCGCTCCAGGCGCGCCGAGGAGTGCTCGGGGCCCGCGCCCTCGTAGCCATGCGGCAGCAGGAACGTCAGTCGCGAGGTCTGGCCCCACTTGGCCAGGCCGGAGGTGATGAACTGGTCGATGATCACCTGCGCGCCGTTGGCGAAGTCGCCGAACTGCGCCTCCCACAGGACGAGCGTCTCCGGCCCCTCCTCGGAGTAGCCGTATTCGAAGCCGACGCACGCCATCTCCGAGAGCGGGCTGTTGTGCAGCTCCATCGGCGACATCGCGCCCGGCAGGTGCTGGATCGCGCAATGCTCCTGGCCGGTCTTGGCGTCGTGCAGGACGAGATGGCGCTGGCTGAAGGTACCGCGCTCGGCGTCCTGACCGGTGAGGCGAATCGGGATGCCCTCCGAGAGCAGCGAGGCGTACGCGAGCGACTCGGCGTGCGCCCACTGGATCATCGGCTTCTCGGTGCCCTCCTGGATCGCCTCCCGGCGCTGCTCGAGCTGCTTGACCAGCTTGGGATGGACCGTGAAGCCGTCGGGGACACTGAGCAGCTCCTCGTTGAGCACCTGCAGGCGCTCGAGCGGGACGGCCGTGTTGACCTCGGGCGAGGGCGTGCGATCGAGCTTGTACTCGCCGGTCGGCTGGTCGTGCGCGGCGTCCTTGACGGCCTCGACCCGGTCCTTGAGCTCCTGATGGGTCTCCGACAGCTCGGCCCAGACGCGGTCGGTCATCTCAGTCGATTCCTGCTCGGTGACGACGCCCTTGTCGATCAGCTGGCGGGCGAACAGCTCGCGCACCGGCGGGTGCTTCTTGATGACCGCGTACATCTCCGGCTGCGTGTAAGCGGGCTCGTCGGCCTCGTTGTGGCCGAAGCGGCGGTAGCCGATCAGGTCGATCAGCACGTCGTGGCCGAACTCCTGGCGATAGGCGAAGGCGAGCCGGATCGCGGAGACGCAGGCCTCCACGTCGTCGGCGTTGACGTGGATGATCGGGACGTCGAAGCCCTTGGCCAGGTCCGAGGCCATCGTGGTCGAGCGCGAGTCGTCGGGATCGGTGGTGAAGCCGACCTGGTTGTTCTGGATGATGTGGACCGAGCCGCCGACCGTGTAGCCGTCGAGCGCCTGCAGGTTGAGGGTCTCGGCGACGACGCCCTGACCGGGGAACGCGGCATCGCCGTGCAGGATGATCGGGATGGCGGCGTTGGTGTCCTGATGGGCGTGCGGGCCCTGACGGGTGGTCTGCGCGGCGCGGGTGGCGCCCACGACGACCGGGTCGACGAACTCCAGGTGCGACGGGTTGGACTCCAGGCGCACCGTGATCGACTCGCCGCCCAGCAGCTGGTAGGTGCCCTCGGCGCCGTGGTGGTACTTGACGTCGCCGGTGCCGCCCTCGGGGATCGAGGTGATCGGCTCGAGCGTCTTCGATCCCTCGAACTCGGCGAAGATCGTCCCGTAGGGGCGCCCGAGGTTGTGCGCGAGCACATTCAAGCGGCCGCGGTGGGCCATGCCGATCACGACCTCGCGGGTGCCGCGAGTTCCGGAGAGCTGGATCAGCTCGTCGATCATCGGCACCGTCATGTCCAGGCCCTCGACCGAGAACTGCTTCTGCCCCAGGTAGCTCTTGTGCATGAAGCGCTCAAACGCGTCCACCTCGGTGAGGCGGCGCAGCAGGCGCTTCTGCTCGTCGGTGGTGAGCGGCTGGCGGAACTGACCGGACTCGATCGCCTCGCGCAGCCACAGCCGCTGGCGGTTGGAGGCGATGTGCTCGATCTCGTAGGCCATCGTCCCGCAGTAGGTCTCACGCAGGCGCGGCAGCGCGTCGGCAAGCGTCCCGCCCGGCACGTACATACGGAGGATGTGGGCGGGGATCCGCTCCATGATCTCGGGGGTGAGCCCCAGCGGTCCCGGATCCAGTGACGGGTCTGACGCCGGCTCGCGCCCGAGCGGATCGAGACGGGCGGCGAGGTGGCCGTGGGTGCGGTGCGCCTTGAGCAGCGAGGTGGCGGCCTGGACGGCTTGCAGCAGCTTCTCATCGACCTGGCCGCCTGTCGTGCGCTCGGCGGTGGGCGCGGCAGCGGCGGGCGCCGGCGCGGACGGCTGCGGGGGCGCGGGCAGCTCGGGCAGGGTCACTCCGAGATCGGCGAAGACCCGCTGGTAGAAGTCGTTCTCGCCCTGGAGCAGGCCCTCGACGCGCTGCAGGAAACGGCCGGACTCGGCGCCCTGGATGATCCGGTGGTCGTAGGTCGAGGTCATGGTCATGACCTTCTCGGCCCCGATCTGGGCACCGATCCGCTCCAGGCCGACCGGATAGGCGATCGAGCCGGTGGCCACGATCGTGCCCTGGCCGACCATCAGACGCGGGACCGAGGCGACGGTGCCGATGCCGCCCGGGTTGGTGAGCGAGATGTTGGCGCCCTGCAGGTCATCGGCCGCCAGGGTGTTCGTGCGCGCCTTCTCGACGAGCGCGTTGTACGCGTCCAGGAATTCCTGGAAGGAGAGCCGGCCGGCATCGCGGATGACCGGCACCATCAGCGTGCGGCTGCCGTCCTTCTTCTCGACGTCGACGGCAAGACCGAGGTTGACCTGTTCATCGTCGACGCGGTGCGGTTTGCCGTCGATCTCCTGGAAGTGGTGGGCCATCACGGCCATCTCCTCCGTCGCCACCCGCGCGATCGCGTAGGCGATGAGGTGGGTGAAGGAGACCTTGCGCTCGGCGGCCTTGAGTTGCTTGCGGCGGGCGTCGAGCGTGGTGACCGTCAGCGTCCTGAACGAGGTCGCGGTCGGGATCGAGCGGCTCTGATCCATGTAGCGCGCGAGCGCGGCACCGCCGCCCTTGATCAGCGTCGCGCCGGCGGGCGGCGCGGTGGTGGCGGCCTGTGTGGGGACGGGCGTGGCGCCATTGCTCTCGTGGGCGAGCACGTCGGCCTTGGTGATGCGGCCGCCGCGGGCCGTGCCGGTGACCGTACCGAGGTCGATGCCCTCCGCGGCGGCGACGCGCCGGGCGACGGGGGAAGCGTTGGCCGTGGAGCTTGCCGCTGTGGGGTGCGCGGGCTGGGCTTCTGCGGCGCTCGCGCCGTTGGTCCCGCCGGCGCTCGGTGCGGGGGCGCTGGACGCGGCGCCGGCGTCGGCGGTCATCCGGCCGATCACCTGGCCGACGTTCACCGTCTCACCCTCCTGGGCGAGGATCTCGGTGATCGTGCCACCGGTGGGCGCGGGCAGCTCCATGTCGACCTTGTCAGTTGATATCTCGACCACCGTGTCGCCGTCCTTGACGGTGTCGCCGACCTTCACCGACCACTCGAGGATCGTGCCCTCGGTCACCGACTCACCGCCGGTCGGGGTGACGATGTCGACGGTCTTGCCGGCGCTCGCCTCGCTGCCGGCGGCGTGCGCCGCCTCGGCCTGGGCGCCGGCGGCCGCCTGCTCGGCGGTGGCCGGCTCGGCCTCGCCGGCGTCGGTCACGTTCGATGCGTTCGCGCCGTCGGTCCCCGGCGCGCCGGCACCATCGCCGGGGGCGATCTCGGCGAGGACGGCGCCGACGGTGACCGTGTCCCCCTCGGCAGCGTGCAATTTGACGACCGTGCCGGAGATCGGTGAGGGGACCTCGGCGTCGACCTTGTCAGTCGAGATCTCGACGAGCGTCTCGTCGGCCGCGATCGTGTCGCCCTCCGCTTTGTGCCATTCGAGCACCGTGCCCTCGGCCACGGAGTCACCCATGGCGGGCATCTGAACTTCGACGGTGCGTGTTTCAACGGACATCTGAGGGCCCTCGGCGCCTCACTCTACTGCGCGCGTGGGCACCGTCGTGCGTTCACGGTGTCTGTCTGCATACAGGAACCCGAGGCTGCCCGCGAACGGTCCGAGCCCACCCAGAACGGCCACCGTCACCGCCAGCCAGAACGGGATGATCCGGGCCCTGGCGGCGGCGATGCAGACCAGCGACATGACGATCCACAGGACCCCGTGCGCGAGGCCGAGCCAGAACGTCCACGGCTGCGGTCCGCCCAGTGCGAACGCGCAGACGAGCAGCCCGGTGTAGACGATCGAGTGACAGATGGAGGTGATCTCCAGACGCCGGAACGTCACCGGCCCGAGGGTGCGTTGAGGCATCGGCTCAGGAGGTGAGCAGCGCCGCGGTGAGTCGCAGCGGCTCGTCGGCGTGCGCCGGCCACTGTCCCGGGTCGGCCGGCCACCACTCGAACTCGTCGTGCTCGGCGTCGGGGGTGACCTGCGCGCCCGCGGCCAGCCACGCCTGCCCGACGAGCATCGTGATCCGGGTCGGCAGCCGGATCAGCGCCTCGACCGTGAGCCGCTCGGCGGTGACCGACCACTCCTCGGAGAGCTCCCGCGCGAGCGTCGCGGCCGGGTTCTCGTCGACCTCCACCGAGCCGGCCGCGCCGAGCGCCCAGCGCCTGGCCCACGTGGCCAGCCAGGCGGCGCGACGTCCCGCGAGCCAACGGCCCTCGGCGTCGCGCACCACGCACAGCGCCGACAGCGAGTCCGCACCATCGGCGCCCGGGAGCAGGCGCAGCGCCCAGCGCACCGGCTCGCAGTCGAGGCGGAGCTTGCCATCGGGCGAGACCTCGAAGTCGCGCAGACGCGCGGCGAGGCCGTCATGGCTCGGCGAGCCCCGGCCCTTGAGCTCCTCCAGCGCGCGGTCGGCGTCCGCCGTCGTCTGGGGCGGCACGTCATAGGGCTCGCTGCGCCAACGGACCTCGACATCCTCCGGATCCCACGGCCCGCGGGCAAGGATCCCGGACTGGTCGACCATCGTCATACCGTACCCGCGGCCGGTTTGGACGGGCGCATCGCGGTCGCGACCGCGGCGAGCACGAGCGCGAGCAGACCCGCGCCGGAAATGAGCACGACCGCGGGTCGCATCAGGTGCTCGAGCTCGGCGATCGCGAGCGGTGCCGCGAATCCGACGTAGGTGAGCGCGTAGAAGATGGCGGTGAGCGAGGCGAGCTCACCCGGCGCGGCGAGCGCCTGGACCTCGAGCAGCCCTGAGACCAGGCAGAGGCCGTACCCCGTACCGAGCAGCATGTCGGCGGGGAGCGCGAGCGGCCAACTGCCGAGCGCGACCGCGAGCGCCGCGAGGGCGAGCCCGGCGAGTGTCGCGGCCAAGCCTCCGAGCAGGCCACGGCCGGGACTCCTGCGGTCCAGGCGGCGCGCGAACGGCTGGATCAGCACGCCGATCGCCAGGGTGAGGGCGGCGGTGAGCGCCGCGAAGCCGATCTGGAAGCTGCCGAGCTCCGCGGCGATCATGGCGGGCACCACGGCGAACGCCACTGACGGGGCCACGAATACCCAGGGGGCAGAGGGGCTGACGATCATCCGGAAGCGGCGGGTTCTGGCGGATGGGACGAGCACCGAGCGCTGGGCGACCTCGTGGTTCGGCTGCGGTGTGACCGTGTCGGGCGCGCGAAGCCCGGGGACGAGGACCAGGGCGACGACCGCGAGGTGCGGCAGATAGGCGACAAGCAGCGGATGCGGCGCCCACTCGGCGAGCAGGCCGGCGACCAGTGGGCCGAGGCCGAAGCCGGCGCTGATCGCGATGGCGGCGCGGCGTGCCCCCGCCTCGGCATCGGCGCCCGCGTCATGAGGCGCCACCGACAGCTCCTTGACCCACGCGGTGCCCGCCGCGAACGCGGCCCCGCTCGCCACACCGGCCAGCAGACGGCCGACGTAGAGCCACACGAGCGCGTGCTCGCCGGCGATCAGCGCACACGTCGCCAGGCCGGAGAGTGCGCCCGCACCGCACGTGATCGCCCGTCGCCCGCGCGCGTCGGAGATCGGGCCGAGCAGCAGCAGCGCCGGGATCAGGCCGAGCGCATAGACGCCGAACAGCGCGTCGCCGGTCCCATCCGAGAGCCCGCGATCCAGCTTGTAGGCGAGCAGCAGGCTGGAGAACTGGTTCGCGCCCCAACCGACGGCGAACATGACGCCGCAGACTCGCAGCCACGCTTTCACCTGAGCTCGGTATAGCGGCCAGGGGCGTTCGGCTGGCCCGAGGCGTATCGTCGCTGACCGTGAGCACCGCCCGCGCCATCCACCGGATCACCGACGAGGATGAGTTGCGCGAGCTGATAGGGGGCGGGCCGACCGACCTGGTCATGTCGAAGATCGCCGACCACGTCAACGACGTCACGCGGCGCTTCATCGAGGCCTCGCCCTACGTGTGCGTGGCCACCGCCCGGCCCGGCACCCCGTTCGGGGCACGTGGCGGCGGGCTCGACGTGTCACCCCGCGGCGATCCGCCCGGGTTCGTGCGCGTGCTCGACGAGCGCACGCTGTTCCTCCCAGAGCGGCCCGGCAACCGGATCGCCGATACGCTCACGAACCTTCTGCATGACGACCGGATCGCGCTCCTGTTCCTCATCCCGGGGGTGGTGGACACCTTCCGCGTGCAGGGCCGGGCGGTGATCACCGACGATCCGGAGTTGCTGGCGGGCTCCGAGGTCGAGGGCAAGCTGCCTCGTCTCGGCCTGGTGATCACGATCCAGGAGGCCTACACCCAGTGCCCGAAGGCCTCGATCCGCTCCTCGTTGTGGGATCCATCGGGGTTCGTCGATCGTGCGTCTCTGCCCTCGGGCGGCGAGGTCCTCCGGTCGTTGCGCTCCGACGGGTTCGACGCCGAGACCTATGACCGCGAGCGGGCCGGGCGGTATGCCCGCGGCGAGGGGCTCTACTGAGGCGTTGATTCGAGGATGCGGCGGATCCGCGCCGCTTCCTCGGTGCCGTCGCGGTTGAGGCGGTCGTCGGTGACGCGCAGCGTCCTGTACCCGTGTGCGAGCGCGTCGGCGTCCTTGGCGCGGTCTCGCTCGAACGACGCGCGGCTCGAGTGGTGTCGCCAGGAGTCGAGCTCGACGATCAGCTTCTGGGTGGGATAGAGCCCGTCGACCTCCCGGCCGTTGTGGGGGAGGACGGCGCCGACGACGGGCATCGGGAGGTCGTGGCGCTGAGTGAACCGGCGAAACCTGTCCTCGAGCCAGGAGCGGGTGGGGCGCTCGGGGGCGTCGTCGTCGGTTGCCGCCCCGAGGAGCCGGTTGACGCGGCGGCTCTGCGTGCACAGCTCGGTGAATGCCCCCGCGTGCATGTGGTTGAGGTTTCGGAGGTCGTTGACGAGCCGGATGAGCTGGGGGTCGGTGAGGCGTGGCTGGAGGTCCAGCACGGTACGGGCGGGCGTGGTCACGCGGATGCGCTGATGGGTGCGCACGTGTTGTGGTGTCAACGTGGTGGAGCGGTGGGTCCAGATCCCGGGGCGCCGGCGCTCGTACGGGGCGACCACCTCGATCAGGCGGGGCCAGGGCTGGGCACCCCAGAGCGCCGCGGCCGCGGCGTGGCTGAGTGCCGACCCCTCGCCGCAGGCCAGCGTGGCCGCGAAGGCGCGGGCGAGCGCGTGCCGCGGGACGTGGCCGAGGGCGTAGACCCCGGCGTGCACCGGGATCAGCCAGCCGAGCCGGATCTGGCTCCGGATCCAGCTCGGCGTCACGCCGAGGGCGAGCAACTGGCCGCGCGTGATGTGGCCGAGCTGGCCGTCGGCGATCGTCGATATCTGGGCTCTGAGAGGGCAGTTCCGTCGCATGGCTCTGTTCGGTAGAGCCGCGGGCGGGGTCGGATTCACCCCCCTGCGCGAGAAAAAGGCGTTGGGAGTGCGGAGATGTCGACGGCGCGGTGGAGGGGGCGGGGCAGCGGGGCGAGGTAGCGGGCGGCGGGGCGGCGGGGCGGCGGGGCGAGGTAGCGGGGCGACGAGGCGGCGGGGTGGCGGGGTGGCGGTGACGGGCGCCGATGGCACCCGGACGTTGCGGCCCGTGCGAGAAAGGAGCACCGATGGGGCCCAGACATCGACCGCGTGCTGGTGGGACGCCGGTGGGGCGAGTGGCCATCCGGGTGGCTCGCGCCGTGCGACAAGAGTGCGCCGTGAGGCCCTGGACATCGACGGCGCGCGGGCGGCGCGCCGGTGGCCGGGCACCAGCGGCACCCGGATGGTCGGCTCGCGCGAGAAAAGCGCACCGTGGAGGCCCAGACATCGACCGCGCGCCGATGGGGCGCCGGTGGCGCACCCTTGGCACCCCGATGGTCGGCCCGCGCGAGAAAAGCGCACCGTGGAGGCCCAGACATCGACCGCACGCCGGCGGGAGCGCCGATGGCGCGCCGGTGGCCACCCGGGTGGATCGCCCCGTGCGAGAGAAGTGCACCCTGGGGGCCTGGACATCGACCCGAGCCGGTGGCGCCCGCAGGCGCAACCCAACCGTGGACGAGACGGCGGGCTAGGGCAGGCGGGCGAGGAGGCGCTCGGTGCCGGGGCCGATCTCGTCAGGGAGGCGGGCGAGAAGCTCACGCCAGACGGGGTCCTCGGCGCAGACGGCGGCGAGCTCACGGACGGCGCCGTCCTCGTCACCTGCCTCGGCCATGCCGAGGGCGCCCCAGAAGCGGACCTCGCGCTCGCCCGAGGCGAGCTCGGAGGCGCGGCGAAAGCGGTCGGCGGCGGCGGCGACGTCGCCCTGGGCGGTCGCCTCGTCGCCCTCGCTCATCAGGGTGTAGGCGGCGTGCATCTGGAGGAGACGGTCGAGCTCCTCGAGCGGCTCGTCGTCGTCGTCGACCCGCAGCGAGACGAGGGTCTCCCAGGGGTCGCCGGTGCCGGGCACGACAAGCAGCGCCGCCGACTGGCGGCCGCGGAGGTCGCCGCCCGCCTCCTCCGCCGCGACGAGGGCCGCGAACAGGCGATCGGCGAGCGAGCCGGAGCGCCAGAGGTAGGCGTCGAGCATCGCCTCGGGAACGCCCTCGTGGGTCATGATGTTGGCTTGACAGCTGACCGCGTCGGCCTGGATGTCGCCCGCGTAGCGGATGCATTTGGGCCCGGTGTAGCCGGCCACGTCGCCGGAGGCGTCGACCATCGCCACCTGGCGGAGCGCGGCGCCCGGGTCCTGGGCGCGGAGGGTCTCCAGCGCCTCGGGTGCCGAGGAGCCCTCGGCCATCAGCTCCAGGCCGCGCGGGCCGTAGTCGAGCCGCGCGTGTGCCTGGGTGGCGACCGCGCCGACCCCGGGCCGGGCCCAGGTCACGACCGCGCCGACGGAGAAGAAGTGCGACTGCACGGCGACCCCCAGCTGGCCGGTCGCGGGGTCTCGGGCGACGATCGAGTAGGTCATGGACTGATCTTCCCACCAGCAAGCCGACCCGCGCCACCCGGTCTCGGCCCGCCGATCCCAGGGTTCAGATCACGCCGGATCGAGCGGCCAGCCCGCGCGATCAAGCAGCGCCCGCTGATCGGCACGCACCGAGCCGAGCAGATCGGCCACCGTCACGACCTCGGCGCAGCGCCTCGATGCAGCGCTCGCGGCCCCGACCAGCGCCGAGACCACCGGCCGCCCGGCCTCGACGCGCGTCCACTCGCGGACCTCGGCGGCCGTGCCGGCCCCCACCCCGCCGGACGCTGCGAGTAGGTCGCAGGACTCGATCACGTGCCGCCCCGCGTCGAGGGCGACCGCGGCGCTGTCGATGAGCAGACGCCGAACCAGCAGATCCGCGGGCAGCGGCAGCAGCCGTGCCCAGTCCAGGCCGGGAAGGTCCCGGAACTCCAGCTCAGGTGCGCCCCGCAGCGCCCAGGAGAGCGAGACGGGCGCCTCCGGGACGTAGGGATCGAGTGCGGCCCGGATGCGCGCGGTGGTGATCCCGAGCTCGGCAAGGGTGCGGTGGGCGATGTCGTCCCCGGGACAGACATCACCCTCGGGACGGGCGTCACCCTCCTCAGACGTGTCGCCCCCAGGAGAGCACTCCAGCTCGGCGCAGACACCGAGCAACAGATGCTCGGTGTTGACCCAGGCCAGCCGCCGGCTCTGGACCTCGACGAGCGACAGCTCCAGTGCGCACCGGGCGCCCAGCGTGAACGGCACCTGACCGGCGGGCGGCGTCCGGGTCGGCGCAACGATGCCGGCCAGCGCCTGTACCGCCGCCTCCCGTCCCACTCCGAGCGACTCGAGCGCCCAGGCCCCAAGCCCCTCCCCCACCTCCAGCTGACCGAGCAGCAGGTGCTCGGTGCCGATGTGCGGGTGGCCGAGGTTGCGGACGAGGTCCTGGGCGCGGACGACGACGTCTCGGCCGCGCTGGGTGAAACGCTCGAACACGCGCCGAGCATCCCATGCGAACGCCGGCGGCGACGGGGGCGTCCCCGCCCGCGAGGGGCAGGGGACGCCGAAGGTGATCATCATGCGGCGGTGGTGCGGTTGAAGCGCCGGAGCGCGAGCGGCACGCAGACCGCGAGGAGCACGACGCACCAGCCGATCATCGCCAGCTGGGGATGGTCGAGCTGGAAGGAGCCGGAGCTGTGCAGGTGCGTGGTCAGAGAGCGGGCGCTCGCCACGAAGGCCGACACCGGATCCCATTGGGCGATCGCCCGCGGGATGGCGTCCATACCGGAGATCGGGACGAAGGTGCCCGCCATGAACGTGAGCGGCAGGATCACGATGAAGCCCAGCCCCTGCACCGCGTCCGGCGAGCGAATCAGCAGCCCGAACAGGACCCCGGCCCAGATGAAGGCGAAGATCCCGAGCGCGAGCAGGCCAGCGAGCTCGAAGCCGCCGGCGACCGTGAGGTCCGGGCGCCAGCCGAGCGCGATCCCGAAGGCGATGTAGATCGTCATGCCGAGCACCTGCTCGCAGAACTGGCCCATCACCTGGCCGGTGATGATCGCGAGGCGGTTGATCGGCAGCGAACGGAAGCGGTCGACGACGCCCTCGCTCATGTCGGTCGCGGTTGCGGTGCCCGCACTGATCACGCTGAAGGCGAGGCCCTGGGCGATGATGCCGGGGAACAGGTAGCTCTTGTAGTTGATGCCCACGTGGATGGCCGAGCCGAACACGTAGAGGAACAGCAGGATGAAGACGATCGGCTGCACGGTCACGTCGAGCAGCCGCTCGGGGACGCGCGGGATCGCACGCAGCGAGCGCCAGGTGAGCAAGCGCGTGTCGCGTACGAGGCGCATGGGCGAGAGCGCCGACCGCCCGGAAGCGGAGGTCGACACTGGTGCGGCAAGGGTGGTCATGCGTGCGCCTCCTCGGGCTCGCGGTCGGAATCGGCACCGTCGGCGCCGGCGGCCTTCTCGGACTCAGCGGCGGTGTGGCCGGTGAGCGCCAGGAAGGCGTCGTCGAGCGTCGGGCGGCGGAGCGCGACCTCGTCGACCGGTATCCCGGCCTGGGTCACCGCGTCTGCAACCCGCGCGAGGTCGGCGACCTCGTCCGGTGCGGACACCGAGACAGTGCGCTGCTCGGGCAGCGTGGTGATGGTGAAGTGCTCCCAGAGCAGGGCCTCGAGCCGGCCGAACGCCTCGCCGTCGGCGGCGATGACGTCGACGCGCTGCTCACCGACCCGTGACTTCAGCTCGGCAGGCGTCCCGGCGGCGACCTCTCGGCCGCGGTCGAGCAGCACGACGCGGTCGGCCAGCGCGTCGGCCTCCTCGAGGTACTGGGTGGTGAGCAGCAGCGTGACGCCCTCGGCGACCAGCTCACGCACCGTCGACCAGACCACCTGGCGGCTGCGGGGATCCAGACCGGTCGTCGGCTCGTCGAGCACGAGCACCTGCGGGCGCTCGATCAGACCGGCGGCGAGGTCGATCCGCCGTCGCTCGCCGCCGGACAAGTTCTTCACCAGCCGGTCGCGGAAGTCCCCGGCGTCGAATCGCTCGAGCAGCTCGTCGGCGCGCCGCCGGGCGGCACGGCCGTTGTAGCCGCGCAGCTGCGCCATCAGCACGAGGTTCTCCCGCGCGGTGAGGTGCTTGTCGAGCGCGGCGAACTGGCCGGTGAGCGAGATCAGCTCCCGCACGCGGGCCCCGTCCCGCACCACGTCGTGTCCCCCAACCCAGGCGCGACCGCCGTCAGGGGCGATCAGGGTGGCGAGCATGCGCACCGTCGTCGTCTTGCCGGCGCCGTTGGGGCCGAGCAGCGAGACGACGGTGCCGTCCGGGACCTGCAGGTCGAGCGCGTCGACCGCGACGAAGTCGCCAAAGCGCTTGGTGAGTCCTTCTGCACGAATCGCAATATCGGTCATGGCGCGTAAAAGTACAGAGACTGAAGAAATACGTCAAGCGAAAATATTCACGTTATGATCACAGTCCTTCGGACGGACGAGTCCAGACCTGATCCGTGGTTGGAGCAGACGAAATGGATGAGAAGACCAACGACAATTCCGAGGACGTTGACGAGGCAGCCCACGAGTCTCTGATCGACGGGCTGATCGGGGAGGAGATGGGCGACACCATGGCTTCGGTGATGCGACGGGTCAGGCGCGCGCAGGAGCAGTGGTACCGCGCCGAGCATCCCGACGAGGGACTGCGTGACCGCAAGCGGCGGCTCACCCGGCAGCTCATCTCCGACGCCGCGACGGCGCTGTTCGCCTCTCGCGGATTCGACGAGGTGAAGGTCTCCGAGGTCGCCCGGCGCGTCGGCGTCTCGGAGAAGACGATCTACAACTACTTCCCCACCAAGGAGTCGATGGTGCTCGACTCCGCCGACGAGATGGTGGAGGGAATCGCGGCCGCGCTGCGTGAGCGCGGACCCGACGAGTCGATCACGGCGGCGGTGGTGCGCGCGTTGGCGGGCGAGACCGAGCGCTTCGACTTCGACATCGACGGGCTGGCCGAGACGGTTCCGGCGTTCGTGGCGATGATCGAGCAGACCCCGGCGCTGCACGCCGCCTGGCTCGAGATCCACGCGCGGCTTGCCCAGGTTGTCACCGAGGAGCTCGCCCAGGAAGCGGGCGTCGACCCCCGAGACCCCGAGCCGATGATCGCCGGCCGGGCGCTCGTCGGGCTGGGCGAAGTCGGCATGCAGTCGCGGGTGCGCCACACCCAGGACGGGCTGCGCGGCGACGAGCTGCGCGAGGCCGTGCTCTCCGACGTCCAGCGAGCGGCCCGCCTGCTCGACACCGGTCTGTGGGCGTTCAACCTTCCGGCCAGCCGCCGCGCACGGACCCAGGCGGCCGAGGCCGCACGCGCGGCTGAAGTGGCGCGGCGCCAGGTGGTGGTCGCCCTACGTGAGGCGCGCGCCGCCTGGGACCAGGCCCGCACCGCCGCGCACGAGGCCGGCGAAGAGGTGCGCCGCGCCGGCCAGGAGGCGCGGCGCGAGATGCAGGCAGAGCAGCGAGAGCGTCGCCGGCAGGCGGCGGAGCAGCGGCGCGCCGAGCGGCGCGAGCGCTGAGCCCTCGGTCGACGAGACTCAGACGGGCGGGCGCAGCGGTGCCGGCTGGCCGCCGGACTCCACCGTGACCGGCTCGTAGAGCTCCTGCTCGGCGATGGCGTCGATCATCTCGGCCTCTTCCTCCTCGAGCTCCTCGTCGGAGTCGTGGTCGCCGTCGCAGAGAATGCGGAAGTTGCCCGAGGTGCCGCCGTCGGTCTGGATGACGATTCCGGGCAGGATCTCCTCGCCCTCGTCGAAGCCGAGCCGCTCGATGTCGAAATGGGCCATCCCGATCCCCCATGAGTTGTGATCGGGGTTCTCGCGGTCGTGGACGTTGATCGCGATCTTGAAGCTCTGCATGAGCTTGCCCATCGTGGCGGCGTCGACCATGACCTCAGGCCTCCTTGCTCACCGAGCTCCGCGCTCGATGATCTCGATCCGGTAGTCGTCGGGATCCCGCACGAAGCAGAGGCGGTTGCCGCCCTCGCTCACCGTATAGGGCGGGCGCTCGGGCTCGATGCCCTGGTCGGCGAGGCGCGCGAGCGTGGGGTCGAGCTCGTCGGTGGTGATGGCGATGTGGCCGTAGCCGGTGCCGAGGTCATAGGGCTCGGTGCGACCGAAGTTGAAAGTCAACTCCAGCCGCGGCTCATCGCCGTCGTCCGGCAGGTTCATGAAGACGTTGATCGCCTCGTCGCGGATCGGCGCTCGACGGATCTCCTTGAATCCCAGTGCCTCGTAGAAGGCGACCGAGCGGTCGATGTCGGCGATCCGGTAGCAGGTGTGGATGAGGCTCATGAAGACGAGGGTACCCCTCGGGGTAGGGTGGGGCACATGATCGTCGAACGCTCGATGAGCGACGGCTTCCTCACGAACAACTACATCGTCGCCGACGAGCCCGGCGGGCACGCGGTCATGATCGACGCGGGCGGCCCGGTCGCGCCGCTGATCGAGTTCGTGAAGCGCGGTCAGCTCACGCTCACCCACATCCTGCTCACCCACCACCACGGCGATCACGTCGTCGATCTGGACGAGGCGATCGCGGCGTTCCCGGACGCGCCCGTGCTCATCCATGAGCTGGAGCGCTCAGAGGTTCCTCAGGCGACGGGCACCCTCGCGCCCGGCGAGACGATCCGCACCGGTGCGCTCACGATCGAGCCGCTGCACACCCCGGGGCACACCGCGGGGATGCTGTCGCTGCTGGTCGACGGCACCGACGTGTTCACCGGGGACACGCTGTTCAAGGGCTCGGTCGGCGGCGTGCGCGCCCCCGGCTCCACGAGCTACGCGGACCTCAAGTCCTCGATCATGGACACGCTGATGTCGCTTCCGCGCTCCACCCGCGTGCACCCCGGCCACACCGACCCGACGACGATCGGCGACGAGCTCGAGCACAACGGCTTCATCCGCATCTGGCGGGGCGTCGACCCCGAAGGGGACGCCGAGTGCGTCGCGCTCGGCGAGCCCGCCACGCTGATCCTGCTCGGCGACGACTACGACGGCGGGCACAAGGCGTGGGTGCGCTGGCCCGACGGCTCGGACGACATCGTCCCGGGCTCGCGCGTGCAGACCGGGTCCTGAACGTCCAACGGGCCGGTCGCCAACCGCGATCGGTCGAAGTCAGCGGGCCGCGTGGGCAACCGGCGCGCTGGCGGCGGCGCCGGCGCGCGCGAGCTCGCATGCACGCGCCACGCGACGCTCGGGCGCGATCGCCCGACCGCGACTCGTCGCGGCACCGACTACGTCGACCGGAGCTCGCTTATGCGCCGCCGCAAGCGCGGCCGCCGATCGGTCGACAAGCTGCGTGACGATCGCACCGGATGCCCCGAGCTCGATCGCGATCGTTTGCGCCATCGCCTCGACCTCGAGCGCGCCCGCATCCTCGCCCGCGAGGGCCAGCGCGCCCGACAGGATGAAGATCGCGGCGAGCCGAGTGGGTTCGTGGTCCCTGCGTTCGGCCTCCTGCAGGGTGCGTTCATGGAGGGACAGCCCATCAGCGATTCGTCCCTCGGCGACGGCGAGGTCGGCTTGGATCATGAACTGAATCCAGGTGATCGCCACGTCGCATCGCTCGAGCAGCCCGACCGCGGTACGCAGTTGTCGGGCCGCTATATCCAGCTCACCCGCGCGCTGATGCACCGAGGCCGAGAGCAGTAGCGTGAAGCCGAGCGAGGCGTCACCGGCCGCCTGGGCGCGACGAATCGCCTCATTGGCGTCGTGCAGGCTGTCGGCGATGCGTCCGAGGTCGACCAGCCAGTCCGCGCGCTCACACAGAGCCGCGGCGGCGGTCGCCGGGTCTTCTGCGGTGTCGACCGCGCGATCGAGGAACGGTAGACACTCCTCCGGTCGCCCGACGGCCATCGCCCAGCACGAAATGGCGACCGCCACGATCAGCGGGTCGATCGTCTCCGGAGGGTCGGCGACGAGCGGGTCGATCGTTTCGACGAGCTCGCGCATGTCACCGAGCGCGTACGCGGAGATCCCGTGTCCGGCGGCCAGCTCCTGCGCAAGCTCGCGGTCGTTGATCCACGCCCAACGCAACGCAACGCGTCGCTCGGGCACCAACGCCATTATTGCGTCGTACACTCGCTCGCTGATCGTCGCCCAATCCCGCCCGTGGCGGACGATGGCCCGCTGACGCTCGGCGTGAGCGCGCCGCCAGCGCTCGCCATCTTGGGCGCGGTCGAGCTCCTCCTCGGCGAGGCGGCGCAGCCCCTCGGGAAGGCCGAAGCAGATGCGACCGTCCCCGTCTTCGACCCGGCGGATGAGCGCGACGTCGAGCAGCCGAGCCAGATCGTCGGCGACGTCGAGCCCGTCGCCCCCGCAGATCGCCTCGACCTCCTCGAGCTCTACCGGGCCGGCGAACACACCGAGACGGCCGAACAGCGCCCGGGCTGCCGGGCCGAGTAGCGCGAGCGAGAACTCGACGGTCGCCCGCAGCGAGCGCTGGCGCTCCGGACGGTCGATGCGGTCGTCGCGTAGGAGGTCGGGCGAGTCGCGCAGCCGGGCGAGCAGTGCGCCCGGCGTCAACAGCGCCAGACGTGCGGCGGCGACCTCGAGCGCGAGCGGCAGACCGTCGAGCAGGTGGACGAGCTCGACGAGAGTCTGGCGATCCCCGCCACCGATCGTCAACGCCGGGTTGCGTCGCCGGGCGACACGTTCGATCAGGGCGAGGGCCGCTTCGTCGGCGAGCCCGTCGAGCCCGATGGCGAGCTCCTCGCCCAACCGTAACGGCGCCTGCGAAGTTGCCAACACCTGCAGATCGGGCAGCACTGCCAGAAGGGCGTCGATCTCGCCCGCCCCGTCGAGCAGGTGCTCGAGGTTGTCGAGCACCAAGAGCGTCGGGCCACGATTGCGCAGCCGGGCCATGACCGCGGTGCGTGCCGACGCCTCGACGTCGAGGGTTGCGTCCACCGCGGACGCAATCGCCTCACCGAGGTCAGCGGTTGAATCGACGTTCGCCAGGCGGGCGAGCCACACCCCACCCGAGAAGTCGTCCAGCAGCGCTGTTGCCGCGGCGAGCGCCAGGCTCGTCTTGCCCGCGCCCCCGCGGCCGGTCAGGGTGACGAGCCGCTCGCGCTCCTCGCCAAGCACGGCGCACACGCGCGCAAGCTCGGTGTCGCGTCCGACGAGCGTCGGTGGCGCCGCGGGCAGGTTCGTCGCCCGGGAGGACTCCGTGCGCGGTGGCGGGAAGGTCTTGGCGCCCCGTCCGTCGATGACTGCGCAGAACAGCGCTTCTGGCTGCGGGAAGTCCTTGAGGCGGTATGCCCCAAGCGGCTCGCAGGCGACGACGCCGCGCACGAGCGCGGTCGCGGCCTCGCTGAGCAGCAACTGACCGCCGTGCGCAGCACCCGCGATCCGCGCCGCACGATGGACCTCGAGACCAACGTAGCCGGTGCCGACGTGCTCCACGAAGCCGACGTGCAGACCCATCCGCACCCTCAGCCGGCCACCCACTGCGCGCGGCCAGCGATGGGCGGCGAGCGCTCGCTGGGCGGCGATGGCGGCCCTTGCCGCAGCCGCGGGATCGGCGAACGTCGCAAAGAACGCATCGCCCTCGGTGCCGTCGACCCACCCGCCTTCTGCGGAGATCGCGCCGGCAATCAGCGCGTGGTGAGTACCGAGCACCGCACCCCACCCGGAACCGAGCTCGCGCGCGAGCCGCGTCGAGCCCTCGACGTCGGTGAAGAGCATCGCGATCGTGCCGGTCGGCGGACCGGACTCCCCGTCCACAGCGGCAGTGTACGACCGGCGACACGCTCACAGCGCGCTGTGAGCCGGCTGCGAGCCGGCGGTGAGCGCCGTTGCCGATCCTGGCAGCGTGTTCACGAATAAGGAGCGGACAATGGAATATGCGATCGAGGCCGAGGGCCTCGTCAAGCGCTTCGGCGACACGCTCGCGCTGGATGGGGTCGACCTCACGGTCAGGCGCGGCTCGGTGCTCGGGATGCTCGGCCCCAACGGCGCGGGCAAGACGACCACCGTGCGGATCCTCGCCACGTTGCTGGCGGCCGACGCCGGCACGGCCCGGGTCGCCGGCCACGACGTCGCGAGCGCGCCCGCCGAGGTGCGTCGAATGGTCGGGCTCACGGGCCAGTACGCCTCCGTCGACGAGGCGCTGACCGGCCGCCAGAACCTGGTGATGATCGGGCAGCTGCTCGATCTCGGCGGCCGCGCCGCCAAGGCCCGTGCCGCCGAGCTGCTCGCGTGGTTCGACCTCGGCGACGCCGCCGACCGAACGGCGAAGACCTACTCGGGGGGCATGCGCCGCCGGCTCGACCTCGCGGCCAGCCTGGTCGGACGGCCGTCGGTGGTGTTCCTCGACGAGCCGACCACCGGCCTGGATCCGGGGAAGCGCGAGGACATGTGGGCGATCGTGCGAGCGCTCGTCTCCGACGGCGCAACCGTGCTGCTCACCACCCAGTACCTCGATGAGGCCGACGCACTCGCCGACGACATCGTCGTGATCGACCACGGACGGGTCATCGCCCACGACACGCCCGACGGCCTCAAGCGGGTCGTCGGCAGCCAGACGCTCACCGTCCGCCCGGCCGACCCCGAGCAGCTCCCGGCCGTCGCCGAGATCCTGCGCGCGGTGACCGGGTCGACCGCGGCGCGTGACCCCCGCGGCCTGATCGTGCCGGTCGCCGGAGACCAGGCGCTGACCGAGACGGTCGGGCGCCTCGCGACCGCCGGGATCGCCGTCACCGAACTGTCACTCAACCTGCCCAGCCTCGACGAGGTGTTCTTCGCACTGACCGGGCGCGGGGCGGATGACTCAGACCATCAGAACCTCCAGGAGGCAGCATGACTTCCGACGCCATGAGCGCTGCCGGCGGCGCCCTCGCGCTGCCCGCGCAGGTCAGCACCCATCCCCCGCGGCTGCGCGCGCTGCGCCACACGCTGGTGCTCGCCAAGCGCGGCCTGATCAAGACGATTCACACCCCCGAGGCGCTGATCGACGTCACCCTGCAGCCGATCATCTTCCTGGCGATGTTCACCTACATCTTCGGGGGAGCGATCGCGCACGGCTCGCAGCAGTCCTACCTCGAGTTCCTGCTGCCGGGCGTCCTCGGACAGACGATCGCCATGGGTGGGATCGCAATCGGGGTCAACCTCAACACCGACATCGCCACCGGGATCTTCGACCGGTTCCGGAGCCTGCCGATCGCCCGCTCGGCGCCGCTCGTGGGCGCGGTCCTGGCCGACATCGTGCGCTACGTCGTGCTGTGCGCGGTGACGCTCGGCTTCGGCTACGCGCTCGGCTTCCGCGCGCACACCGGCGTGCTCGACGTGCTCGCCGCCTGCGCGCTGGCCACCGGATTCGCGCTGTGCCTGTGCTGGGCCTCGGTGTTCGTCGGGATGATCGCGCGGACGTCGGGCTCGGTGCAGGGGATCATGACGCTGATCGTGCTCCCGCTGAGCTTCGGCTCGAACACGTTCGTGCGGACGACGACGATGCCCGGGTGGCTGCAGTCGTTCGTCAAGGTCAACCCGCTCACCCACCTGGTCGACGCCGTTCGCGGTCTGCTGCTCGGTGGGCCGGTCGCCTCAGACGTGCTCTGGACGCTCATGTGGATGGGAATCCTGCTCCTCGTGTTCGTGCCGCTCGCGCTCCGCGCCTACCGCCGCCGAGTCTGAATCAGCCGAGGGCCGGAGTCGGGCGACGGCCGCCTCTCGATCGAGAGCGCGGCCGTCCTCGAATGCCCGGCGGAACGCCGCCTCGCCGAGACTCCCCCGCAGCGCGTCGGTGAGCCGAGCGACCTCGGGATGGGTGAGATCGTCGGCTCCACGCAGCCGGGCGGCGGCGCCGAGCATCTCGGCGCTGTCGAGGTCATGCCCGGCATGGTGCTCGCGCGTGGCGGCGATGACGCCGACGGCGGCGACCACCGGCATGTCGTGGGTCCCAAGCGCGGCCTCGTAGGCCTCTCGCAGCCAACCCTCCGCGGCGGACCGGTCGCCGGCCTCGAGCGCGATCAGCGCCGTCGTGCTCAGGGCGATCGCGTGGGCGTGCGCCTGCTCGGCACGCCGCCCCTCGGAGGGACCGAGCAGCTCCCGGGCCTCGGCCGCGAGCTCACCCGCCCGCTCCGCACCGCCGAGCCGGAGCTCCAGATGGGCGAGCGCCACCTTCACCATCGCGGTCTCCTCGTCGAAGCGATCGCCGTCCTCGAGGCTCGCTGCGAGCATCGCGCGGGCACCCTCCAGATCGCCCCGGCGTCCGCGCACGTCGGCGAAGCGCAGCCTGAGCATCCGGCCGCCGTCGTCGGCGCCGAGCTCGGCCATCAGCGAGCGGGTCCGTTCGAGCGCCTCCTCGGCGCCGTCGAGATCCCCGAGCACGATCCGTAGGCTCGAGAGCTCGGACAGCGTCGTGCCGAGACCCCAGCGGTCGCCGACTTCGCCGAAGGCGCGCATCGACTCGTCGAGCGCGTCACGCATCGCCTCGAGATCGCCCTCGTTCTCGGCAAGCTGGACGCGTACGAACGGCACCGTCGCCCGCACCCACGGGTCGGGATGGGCGGCGGAGCCCTCGAGCAGCTCGACGACCCGATCGCGTCCGACGACGACCGCCAGCAGGGGTCGCACCGCGGCGAGCAGCGGGTGCCGGGCGAGGTCTGCGTCCTGCACCCGCTCGAGCACCAGCGCCAGCGTCTCCCAGGGATCCGTGTTCGTCGCCGCGCCCGGGATCGCCTCGGTGAGCGCATGCACTCCCTCGATCAGTGCCCGGTCGAGCGGGTCCGCCTCGCCCTGGACACCCAGCGCGAAACCGGTCCAGGTCACGACCTCCTGGCGGCTGCCGGCCAGCAGCCAGAACCACAGCAGCGCGACGACCATCTGCGCGACGGCGGACGCGTCGCCGGACTCGCCGAGGTGGCGCAGGCCGGCGAGCAGGTCGTCGTGCTCGGCGCGGAGCCGGGCGAGCCACACGAGCTGGTCACGGCCGCGCAGTTGCGGGCCCGCCTCGAGCGCCAACCCGAGGAAATCGTGCGCGTGCGCATCCCGGATCCGCTCGAGCTCGCCAGCTTCGTGCAGACGCTCCAAGCCGTACTCCCGGATCGTCTCGAGCAGCCGGTAACGCACTCCCTCCGCATCGGCGATCTGCAGCAGCGACTTGTCGACGAGCGCACAGAGCAGGTCGAAGACCTCGCCCTCGGAGACCGCCTGGTCCGAGCACACCACCTCGGCGGTCTCGAGCGTCACCGGCCCGGAGAACACCGACAGCCGACGCAGCAGCGCCCGCTCGCGCTGGTCAAGCAGATCCCAGCTCCAGTCGACGACGGCACGCAGGGTGCGCTGGCGGGCCATCGCGGTCGGGCTGCCGCCGGTGAGCAGCCGGAAGCGGTCATCCAGGCGTGCCGCCAGCTGGGGCAGCGTCATCGAGCGCAGTCGTGCCGCGGCCAGCTCGATAGCGAGCGGTAGCCCATCGACTCGGCGGCATACCTCGACCACGTCCGTGACCGTGTCCGCGTCGACCACGAACCCCGCGGAGGCGGTCGCCGCCCGGTCGGCGAACAGACGGATCGCCGGCACGGCGAGCGCCTGGTCGGCCGTGATCCCCGCGTCCGGGAGCTCGAGCGGCGCGAGCGGCACGATCATCTCGCCGGTGATCCCCAGCGGCTCGCGGCTGGTGCAGAGCAGCCGCAGGCGGGGACAGGAGCCGAGCAGCCGGTCCGCCACCCGCGCGGCGTCCTGGAGCAGGTGCTCGCAGTTGTCGAGCACGACCAGCGCCTCCCGGTCGGCGAGCAGATCGATCAGCCGGTCCAGCGCATCGGCCCCCGCCGCCGGGGATCGGGAGCCGATCAGCTCCACCTCGCGCAACCCGAGCGAGGCGAGGATGGACGGGACGATCGCCTCGCCGTCGGCGACCGGCGCGAGCTCCACCAGCCACGCGCCCTCGCTGAGCTCCCCGGCAGCGCGCTGGGCCAGCTCCTCGGCCAGTCGCGTCTTGCCCGCGCCTCCAGCGCCGACGAGCGTCAGCAGCCGATGGGTGGCGAGCAGCGCGCCGACCCGCGCGACCTCACGCTCGCGGCCGACGAAGCTGGTCAGGCGGACCGGCAGGTTCGACTGCGATGCCGGCGGCGCGGGTGCGGACGGGACGGACACGGCAGACGCGGGCGCATCGCCGCGGACGACCGCCAGGTGGACGGCCTGCAGCTCGGCGGAAGGCGGAACGCCGAGCTCGTCGTCGAGGCGGCGGCGAACTCGTTCGTACACCGCGAGCGCATCGGCCTGCCGGCCCGCGGCACACAGCGCCTGCATGAGCTGGCCGGCGATCCGCTCGTGCAGCGGCTCCTCGGCCGCGAGCGACTCGAGCTCGTGGACGAGGTCGGCCGACCGGCCGAGCTCGATCTCCGCCTGCGCGCGGTCGGCGCGCACGCTCACGCGGAGGTCGTCGAGCGAGGCCGCCGCAGCGCCAAGCGCGGCGCCGGGCCGCAGATCTGCGAGCGCGGGGCCGCGCCACAGCGCCAGGGCCTCGCCGAGGATCGCGCTCGCCGCCTGCGGGTCACCATCGCCGAGACGGCTCGCGCCCTCGGTGGCGAGCCGCGCGAACCGCGAGGCATCGACGTCCTCGGCGTCGACCGCCAGCCGATAGCCGTTCCCGCTCGGCTGCACGAGCCCGGCGTCGCCGAGCGCTCGTCGCAGTCGGGAGACGAGCGATTGCAGAGCGTGAGACTCGTCGCCGGGGAGCTCGCCGTCCCAGATCGCGTCGGCGAGCGCCGTCGCGGTAACGCCCTGACCGGCGTCGAGCGCGAGCCGAGCGAGCAACGCGCGTACCCGCTCCCCGCCGAGGGCGAGCCCGCGACCGTCTCGCTGAACCTCCAACGGGCCGAGAATCGCGATGCGCACGAGGCTCACTTTGCCATGCGGCCGGGTCGCGCCGGCCCGACACGAACGACCGGCCACGACGGTCGCAGCGAGCTGCGCTCGACCCCCGCCGTTTGGGCGGCGAGGGCCGTGGGTATGTTTCGGACATCAACGGACAAACGGCAGAAAATGGTGATCTGCATACGCCCGGTGCGATCGGTCACCCGGTTCGCGTCGGTGTCGTCGGTGCCGATCTCGGCGTGATGGCGGTCCAGGAGGCCGCCGCCAACGTCCCCGCTCTCGAGGTGGTCCCGCTTGCCTACGAGCTCGAGGATGAGGCGGCGGAGCTCATCGCCGCGGCAGCGCGCCGGATCGACGTTGCGCTTTTCTGCGGGCCGGTGCCCTACCAGCTCGCCCGCGGCGCGATCCCCGCCGCGCTCCCGGTGACCTACATCCCGTATGACGGGTCCGGCCTGGTCAAGGCACTGTTCGACTTCTACCGGCTCCCCCCGGAGGGTGCGAGCGCGTTCAGCATCGACAGCGTTCCACGAGAGACCGTGCTGCGCGGCGTGCACGAGGTGGAGCTGACCGGCGTCGAGGTCGAGGCGATCAGCGACGGGACGGTGCTCCCGCGCGAACGGCTGGTCGAGCGCCACCGCGAGCTGTGGCAGCAGGGACGGACGCGGGCCGCGATCACCTACATGCGCTCGGTCGCGCGCGCCCTCGATCACGAGGGCGTGCCGACGATCTATGTCCAGCCACTTGCCGCCTCGATCCGCCTCGCACTCGAGCGGGCGCTGCTGATGAGCGAGAACCGCTCCAATGAGGCCGCGCAGCTCGTCGTCATGCTCGTCCAGATCGCGCTGCCGCCGGCCGACGGCTCGACCCGCGCGCAGCAACTCGACCTCGCCGCCTCCAGCTTCCTGCTGGACGTGGGCGAGGAGATCGGCGCCGCGCTCCTGCCCCTGGGAGACGGGCTGTACGCCTTCTACACGACCAAGGCGGGCTTGGACCAGATCCCCGACTGGGCGCTGGGCGAGCTTCCGTTCCTGCAGCGGACGGTCGACGTCCTCGGCGTCGACCCCAAGGTCGGCATCGGCTTCGGCGGCACCTCCAAGGAGGCGCAATCGGGCGCGATGCGCGCGCTCTCGCTGGCGCGCGAGGTCACCGGCGCGGCGGCGTTCGCGGTGCTGCGCGACGCGAGCGTGCTCGGGCCCCTGAGCAACGACTCGGCGCGAGTGCGCCAGACGCGCGTGCACGATCCCGACCTCGTGCAGGAGGCGCGCCGGCTGCGGGTGGCCACCCGGTCGCTGGCGCAGGTGTACTCCTACCTGGCGAGCTTTCAGACGATCGACGCCGAGAAGCTCGCGCGATTGCTCGGGGTGTCGGACCGCAGCGCCCGGCGCACGGTCAACCGCCTGGTCGAGGCGGGGCTGCTGCAGTCCGCCGGCGAGGAGTCGGTGCATCGGCGCGGCCGTCCCCGGCAGCTGTACCGGCTCGCTCCCCCGGGCACCGAGGAGACGGCGCCCGGAGCCCGTCAGGAGACGCGGCAATGAGGCGGCGGCTGATCGCGTCGATCGTGGGTGTGATCGCCGGGGCTGTCCTCGCCGGATGCGGCGGCAGCTCGGTCAACCTCGGCACCCCCGGCGCGGTCGCCGGAGGCAAGGCGCCGGGCGGGACGCTGCAGGTGGCGATCGCCTCCGCGCCCGATCAGCTCGATCCGCAGAAGACGACCTCGTACCCGAGCTTCGAGGTGCTCGACAACATCTACGACACGCTGGTGGCGCCCAATCCGAAGACGCTGCGGATGCAGCCGTCGCTGGCCCAGAGCTGGACGGTGAACCACGACCACCTGCGCTGGACCTTCCACCTGCGCCACGGTGTCAAGTTCGACGACGGATCGACGTTCGACGCCGCCGATGTCGTGTACTCATACGACCGGATCATCCACGGCAAGCTGCCCAACGCCTACCGGTTCGCCACCGTCAAGGCCGTGAGCGCGCGCGGCCCTCACACCGTGGTGATCACGCTCACCAAGCCGACCCCGAACCTGCTCTCCGACATCGGCGGGTTCAAGGGGATGGCGATCCTGCCCAAGGGGATCGCGAGCCGTCTCAACCTCGCCACGCACACCGACGGCACCGGCCCGTACATGCTGCAGTCTCAGAATCCAGGCTCGATCACGCTGGTCGCCAATCCTCACTACTGGGGGAAGGGCCCATATGTCGGCAAGGTCGTCTTCCAGTTCATTCCCAACGCGACGACCGCCGTGACGGCACTCGAGACGGGGGAGATCGACTGGACCGACAACATCCCCCCGCAGGACATCTCCAACCTCCAGCGCAACGACACGCTGAAGGTGGCCACGGTGCCGAGCACCGACTACTGGTACATGACGGTCAACGAGCAGCGAAAGCCGTTCGGCAACCCGCTGGTGCGCCGAGCGATCAGCTACGCGATCAACCGCAGGGCGATCACCGAGGCGGCGATGTTCAACGCGGCCACCGTGAACGAGACGGCGATCCCCAAGACAAGCCCCTGGTACTTCTCCTACGACCCCTACACCCCGAACCTCGCCAAGGCGCGGGCGCTGCTCCGGCAGGCGGGCGTCTCGCACCTGTCGATGGGACTGATGGTCACCAGCGAGTACCCCCAGACAGTCGAGGCGGCGCAGGTGATCGCTGCCGAGCTCGCCCCGATCGGCATCCGGGTCAACGTTCAGACCGAGGACTTCTCCACCTGGCTGGATCGGGAGAGCAAGGGCCAATACGACTCGTTCATCCTCGGCTGGCTGGGCAACATCGACCCGTCCGACTACTACTACGACCAGCAGTACTGCAAGGCGGCCGACAACTTCCAGCATTACTGCAACCAGCAGGTCGACCGGCTGCTCACCGCGGCCGGGACGACCAGTTCCACGGCGCGACGCAAGCAGCTCTACGACCGCGCGGCCCGGCTGATCGTCGACGACAACAGTTACATCTACCTGTACAACCCGGACGTCGTCCAGGCATGGAGCGACAAGGTCAAGGGGTTCATCGCCCGGCCGGACCGAGCGATCAACTTCGACACGGTGAGGCTGTCGAAGTGAGGGGTCCATCGTGATCGGCTACATCGTCCGCCGCACCCTGCAGGCGATCGTCGTGCTGTTCGGCGTCAGCATCGTCGTGTTCGCGATCGTGCACCTCGTGCCCG
>Ga0335075_10001837_pt1 | contig 34503 bp, 24 predicted proteins | sample Lox_Sample_24_FD_206723 | JGI IMG/M metagenome (GOLD analysis project Ga0335075, IMG submission 206723) | Soil microbial communities from Loxahatchee National Wildlife Refuge, Florida, United States - Lox_Sample_2.4 | ecosystem: Environmental > Terrestrial > Soil > Wetlands | place: USA...
TTGAGGAGACCACCCCCCGCACATCCACCAAATGGGTCCCACACAGCACCTTCGCCCAAGAAATGGGTCTCACCGAAAAGGGTATTACATTGGCCGGCAGCCCCGCCACCGAGACAGACACCGTCACTCCAGAGAAGCAGGCTTAGATAGAAACTGTCGCCATTGTTCACTCTGGCATAGGCCTCGTTGTGGGTTTGCAGTGTGATAGACGACTTGATTGTCTTTGCAAAACCCAGTGTAGTTTCATGAGGCTGATCTGGGGTTAAGTACTCGGTCTACTTACGTGGCAAAACACTGTGAGCAGGTCACTGATGCGAGAGCGCACAGCTTTTACCTTCATGCCAGTTACTACTGACAAGATATCGTTGACTGAAGTTTGGCAGGAAGATATTAAACTTAGGGTTAAGCCAGACGGATCCCCAAAACAGGTAACTTAAGCTCGCTTAGACAGAAGTTCACCTGAAACCGCACTTATCAGATTTGCCCTGAGATGAACTAGGAAGTCAAGAATATCTATAAGTCAAAACTTTCAATTCTTGTAATAACGAGTTTGGAATTATCTTTAAGATTAGTCTTAGCGATTCAGGGCATCGTCAGGCCCTAGTTCCTCCTCACTCAGCGCCGATCCCAAGCTCACGCTCTGAAAGCATACAACACCCAAATCTGAGAATTCTTTATTGCTCAAATGACGTACTATAGCATGTAAGCATCTACGCGGGACAAGATATGAGAACAACTTACTGGAATAAACAAATATGGGACCCTCCGTGTGTACTCATCCCAGGCCTCTCCATACTTCTCCTTGCACCGCTCGATATCTCTATAAGCTCGGTGAGAGATCATCGCGGCAAAGAATAATGGATAAAACCAGGGAAAGGGACTTTGGAAGCCCGTGATCGCGCCCCAAGTCAAGGCAAAGTACAGATCACACGTATAATGGATCTTGCGGGCGTAGCCATACCAGCCGTCAACTAGGATTGAATCTCCTGTTTTTGTCCTGATGGTTTGGGGATTTTTGATTGTGCCCCATGGCAACTGAGGGAAGGTTTTTCGAACAATGAGGTTTCCCATCTCTTGAGCGCGAAAGCGATTCTTTTGACTATTGGTGGTGTCCCAGATCCAGTACATGAACAGATAGGATACATATAGAGCTGTCAGCGCGTACGGGTTCCAGTGATAGACAGAGGGTGCGCGATTGGCCAGGTATAGTGTGCAGTGGCAGTAGCTTAGTGGGACACCAGCTAAATTCCAGAAAATGAGCATAAAGCCCCATTTTTCATAGTACATGTCCCTTTCTAGGAATCAGTAAATTCCCTCTAAGTAAGAGTAAAACTCACCATGTGTTAACAATGCACTCCTCCCCTTTAGAGCAAGCATTGGCATACAGGAAGTGAGCCATGACCAGGAAGCCAACTTCACCAGATACGTAGCCGAATTGCTCATACTGTCGGGTTGCGGCAGCGCAGGATACCAGGAATAGCATATACCAAGGCAAGCGTACCTCGAAGAACATCTTGAAGTCCAGAATTCCAAACATTCTAGGGTTGAGTTCTGCACCCATGAAGAAGTCATAGATAGGATAACCAGTCATCCTGTGCTGAGCGCCACGGTAAAGTGCCGAGAAATATGCAACGATTGACACCAGCCAGCCTGAGATGATCGCCACGGACATAATAGGTCCGAATTCATCCAGGATTGTATAGAGAGAAAAGGTGCCGGAGACGTGCAATGCCGCGACAGCGAGTATTGTTACGTAGAATGACCACACACCAGAGCAGTAATACTTCATTTGTTTACCTCCCTCATGTGGAAGTGGCTTGCCGTAAGTATAGATCCCAGGAAGAAGGCAATAACAAGCCATTTCGAATACACCAAAAGTCCAATAGATTGTCCACGCTTTCAATGATGGATATGCGCCTTCGGAAACTAGCTCACCCATGTGCTTCGCAAAATTGATGAAGCTCTGGCCCTTCTCGGGGGTTGGGAATTTCCCGTCGTAGTAAGTCGCCCCAATCCACATATAGTACATGAGCATGGGAAATCCAACCATCATTGCGCTTACTCCCCAGGACCCACCGAACTCGAAATTCCCACTGTAATCAACTTTAGGGTCTAAACCTGGGCTCCAGCCGTCGACTATCTTCTCGTTCTTTACTGCGTCCGATTCGTGCTCCTTAATCAGACCTTTAGCCTTGGTATAATCATTGCTTGTAGAGACATTGCTCGTAGAGTGCCCGTTAATGGTTTCGCCGTTCAACTTGGACTTGCGACTAGGTGTTCTTGCTCGAATGCTGCTTTTAGGCGCGTTGTCTGTTGCGGAGGATGAATCGTACGAGTCTTCTTCCGCCATCTGTGACTTGCGACGTGGTCTTCGCACTCGAGGGGTTTCTACGAAGCCCTCATGTTCGGTTTTCCTATCAATTCGGTCAGTATTTCCATATATAGAGGAATTGAAGAGCAGCCATACTTCGGTGTTTCTCGTAAGGAATACCGTGTAGACATTTTGTGAAGTCTGGTGTATCTGGAAGTTGCGCTCCTGAACACAACAAGAAAGGAGCTATGAGAAAAGAATAATTGAAACTAAAATTTGTCACAGGTGCATTATACAACCGAATTGATTTGCATTAGGTTGAGCCTCTCCAATTTACTGGGTGTTGATGTTGATGTTTCAATATAACTTTTCTGAACGTGTCTCGGGGAAATTAACGCGTAAACGATTTTAGTCGCGCTACGGAATTTCAAATTCTAGAACTTTGCGATTACGAGCATCCTAACGAGCTAGATGGCTCAAGGTATTATATGGATTGCAGGAAACCTGTTCTCTACAGGCTATCTCAGTCCCATCTATTGTTTCTCTCACTGGTTCAGACCTCTAAATAGGGCAAGTGAGATTACTTCGCAGTCGCTGCTTTCAATTCTTCTAGGCTTTGGATTTGGTGTTAGTAAAATCACTCCCAGGTGAAGCACCAATTATACTACAATACATGACCGTGAGCGTAAAGGTAGCTTGCTCACACTTTTGGATGCCTCGTCCACCATATGCGCCAGAAGAAGAATCATACGCTTCGATGAATACCGGGAGGCATCAGATGCAAGTTTGTACAAAAAGATCCTCTCCCAACTTAAGCGTATCAAAATGACTTCCCATGCAATACATTAATCGGGTACATTGCCTCGTAACGGGGGCGGAGAGATTTGAGGAAGATTGGGCTCGATTGCCAAATAACAGGAGATTAGACAGTGATCTTCTGATAAAATAATAGATACGCGACCTTGTTATCCTTGATCGAGGACTTGCCGTTCTTCGTCTTCGGGGTTGTTGTCCCATTTACCACACTGGACCACTTCTTGCCCGCCCCGTTAGAGGTGGAAGCAGATGGACCGTTGACCTGCTTCCATCCTTCTTCGGTCCCGGTTTCCTCGTCATCATCAATACTCATCTGAGCAAAGATATTGCTTGAAGCCATCGAGTCATTTTTGTGCGCTTCCAACGCCGCTGCAAGCACTTTAGGGTCTTCCTCACTACCTCCTTCAGCCACATCTTCACTTCGCACCCTCCTGATGACTGTATCATCAAGCCTGATCCACTCTCGCCCATCCTGTCGCCTTACATCTACAGTATAATGGCCACCACTAGCGTTCTTACCATGATGGTAAACGACGGCCATCAGTCGATAGCGAGGTAGACCACCGTGATTCAACATACTGGCATGTTTCTGGCGGGAGAAGACTTCCTTTGGTATCTCGAGCTCCAAGGGGTAACCAATCTTTTTCCAGATCTTTTGTGTGCCGCCAGTATTGTCGTACTGGAAACGCTTCAGGTGTAGGATGAGCACTGGGGGAAGTGTCTCAATCAATACTTGCTTAGTTGCAGTAACATTTGGGCCTCTGGGTGACTTAAAGTCACCGTGCAATGTTTCGGCCCGTGTTAATCCTTTCAAAGCGTCGATAATGTTGTTCACTTGTGGAGAGCCAATGTCAAGCTGCAGTGGTTGATATGGTTCCATTGTCACCGAGTTCTTCAGTCCCGGTACACGCAGTTCTGATCGCAGTGAGCCTCCGAAAATCTTGGTAATAGGCGATTCAAGTAGAATGGCACCAGAGGAGCGGGTGATGGATGCTCTCTGTTTTGGGCCAACTTCAAGCCAGCCATTAGTGGCCTCTCCAGATGCGGATCCTGTAAGGCTAGCGACATCGCTAACCGGTGATGATGGGATATTTGTGGGGGTGGCCATAGTGAATGTTCCATTCGAGCTTCCCGATGATTGCATTACCTGAACACATTCGTCATGAAGCCCTTCCAGGAGGAAGCCAAGAAACTCCTCCGCATCCTGTTGATGCCCTCGCTAATGAAATGTTAGCCTTCATGTTTGACGAATGAATAGGCGTGCAGCACTCACCCGCATCGTAGAAAACCTAGGTAATCTTCTGATCACATCATAGACAAAGTCAGGCGTGAAAGGCTCGCCATATTGTTCAAGTTCGTTCTCCTTCAACCTCATTCGAAGCTGTTCCAGAGAAACCGCTGAGTCGATGAGAGGAAATTCACGCATGAACATTATCCTATATTGGTAAACCAGTTGTTTACTATGGATGCAGTTGGATGAGTGGCTTACATTGCGTCGATCAAAGGGGTATCACTTTTGAAACTATGCGCCGCGCGCTTTCCCACCTCATCCAGGAAATTGTAAAAAGGTATGCAGAAGATCAAAACTTGTAAAACCTGCTTCTATATGAGTTGATGATAAGCGATTCGTACGCTCATTGAGGACTTACAGAATTCATATAACACATATTACCAGTATTTACGAGCCCACGCGGCTTGATGAATGCAAGCTTTGCATCCCTTGTGTTGGCACTGAAAGTGCGTAAGGCATCTGCTACTGATTCACTGCTCGATTTGCTTGATGTATTTGTCGATGCAAGGGTTGAGGGATTGGACTGGGCACCATTGGCTGCTATGGCGGCTGTAGTAGTAGGTGCCTTAAAAAGACCTGTCCAGAGTTTTGGAGGAGCTTTGGGGGATAACGATTTCGGTTTGACCTCAGAATCTTCAGACAGAGCAGGCCTGTCTGCCTCGCTGCTCGGTACTGACTGTATTGAATCCTTTGCGGAAGGCGGCATTGTTTCCTTGGCAGAGGGCTGCACCTCGGTTGACTCAAGAGCTGTCTGCTCAGAAGTGACTGCACCTGAGTGTCCGCGTGATACTGCTTTGGGAATTACTGGCAGGACAGGAACAGCAGCTGTATGCTTCGGGGGCTGCTTGGCTTGTGTAGGCGTAGCCGGCGCCCCTGGAAGGTGAGAAGTTTGCTGGAGAGAAGAAGGCGTGGTGGGTGTAGTTGAAGTGGTCTCTTCAGAGGGAGCCTGCGTAGTAGAGGGAGTCTCAGAATGAGCTGCGGTCGGCGTAGCAATTTCTGCTTGCTCAGCAAAATCTTGTGTGGTTTGTGCGGATTGTATATTTGGGAGTTCAACTGCTCCAGCATAGGCCTGTAGAGTTTTGCGCGGCCTCCGACTCCTCGTTGATCTTGTCGGCCATGGGAGATCTGGTCTGGATAGCCATGGTAACTATCAGAGTTAGTTATTGGGCATTGATATTCATGAGGATTTGGCCATCCTCAGCAGGCATTCTGGAAACTTACTGGAGGGTAAAAGGGAGGTCTTGTGATTTTGACTGGTTGCGGTACTGGCAAAACAGGAGCTGTCATCGGACCTGACATCGTGTGTGACGATTGTGAGGAGATAGAGGGTTGCGATTGGGGAGGCTGATAGGGAGTCGAGACAACTGCAGGTGATTGTTGCGGCCGAGGATAAGAGGACACAACGGGCGGAGGTGTATGCGAGTATTGTTGAAATTGGGGCGGTGGGGATCTGCCATACAATGGATATGGCGGATACTGCGCAGGAGGGATACTGCCATGTTGATATTGCTGTGGAACTTGGGGATAGAAGTTGTTGTAGGGGTTCATGTAACCATTGTACACAGGCGTCACGGGCTGGTATTGCTGGTGATTGTATGAGCGCCTCCTACCCATATCTTGCTGCATGCCCTGCCCTGCCGGCAGATGACGTCCGTTCATCGTGCCGGCGTAGATGTTTTCCGCCCACCAGGAGTTCCGGGTGGGAGGAGATGCGATCAGGCAACGAGGATATAGGTAAAGAGTATCCTGACGGTCATTGAGATATGTATCGAAGCATCTGCATGCGATAGATCCAGTTTGACGCGGAAAGCGGAAGTTAGTTCTAGGGATTGCTGTTGATGTTGTGCAAGGCAAGGCAGGCAAGGCGTACAGACAAATTTCTGAGATTGGTATCATTTCACACGATCACGCATATGTGGCCGCTGTGCGCCGCCGTAGCAGCCATCATCATCGGCTTGCTATCCGAGTTCGAGCCATAGCTTTGCCCCTCCAACCTGTGACTCTTCCAACCTACGTGCGGGGGGTTTCTGCAACCCCCAACCCCTCGTTATTTTGATTTTCTTGGACTTCTATTCATCGGCGTGTTCAGGAGACTAGTTGTTGAGTCTCACAGAGTCACCGTCAATCAGAGCTCGCAGGCGGCATATCACCCTCACGGAGCGGACAGCGCCTCTTTTGACAAGATTGTGGCCATTTCCTTAGGGGTTCTGTAGCAGTTCGGAATTCGAAGCTTTATCCTTCTCACAATTGCATATATTTCCCGTAGGAGGTTGAGATCTCTCTCCGTCGACAATCATGACTTCGACGCAAACGAACCCAATACTAAGTGGAAAGGCTAATGCTTCGTCCTCGCACTCTCCTGTCTTGCAACAGCTACCACAGATCGCGTCGCCGATCTTTGAAACAAACCTTAGACGGTCCGCTGGTCATACACCCCAAATATTGTCGTCTGGGCGGAACAATCAATCATTGAAGAAAAAACACAAGAATCAGAGGCGACCACGACTTGCGGATGAGGACGCCGGTATGGAAGCCGTGGGTACTCTCAACATTTATACGTGAGGGGGGACTAACTATTAGCAGGGCGCCATGAGAAACGCGACTAGCCGTAGAGGCCAGACCTCAATCACTCATCTTATGAGCTTCAATCTTCCTCCCCGTCCACACTACAATCATAATGCTTTGGGTCGTACCCGGCGCAATATAACTTATGGCTTTGGATCAGGACATCATGCCATTGACAAAGCCAAGTAAGTGGGGGCACCAAGTCAGGGTGGATGCACGTTGACATTCCAGCAGGTATATACATGCAAATTACAGATTCATCGTTAATCCATCTGGCGATTACCACGCCCAAGCCATTGATGCGGACATTCCCATCGACTGGAACAATGTTCTCCAGATCCTTGCTTCAGCAGAATCGCAGACATCCTCATGTCCTATTTGCCTTTCACATCCTGTGGGACCGCGAATGGCAAAATGCGGCCATATTTTCTGCCTACCTTGCCTGATCCGATACATGCATTCCACAGATGACACAGCTCCAATCCCCGAGAAGAAAGCACGATGGAAAAAGTGCCCCATCTGCTGGGATTCTATCTACATGTCAGACACTCGACCAGTAAGATGGTATACGGGACAAGAAGGCCGCCCGCCACGCGAGGGCGATGACATAGTATTGAGACTGGTTATGCGGCAACCTGGAAGCACTTTAGCATTGCCGCGGGATGGCGCCGATGCTCTTGACAAATTTGAGGATATTCCGTGGTATTTTGCAGCGGAGGTCACAGACTACGCCCGAGTAATGAAAGGCAGCGAAGACTACATGCTAGCACAGTATGATGAAGAAATAGAAGAGCTTCGCAGACAGGAGAAAGAGGACGAATTGATGTTCGGCGAAGAGACAGAGTGGACTAAAAAGGCTGTCAAAGCCGTATGTGATGCTAAGGATAAGATAAAGGGAATTGGCAATCCGCCAGCCATGCCAATACAGCCTACGGAGAAGAAACCGAAACGACAACCAATCATTTTCAACGATGCGAACGATGATGTACCAGATATGTACTATATTCAACATGCGGCTAAATCTGGGCAAAGCTCCTCCGGCGGCATATCAACTCCGATATCCTCAGATGCAAGCCCTGGGAAAACGCCCTCTTTGGCAGAGGGTCCTAGGACAGGAGCTTCCACATTACCGCCGCCAAGTGCTAATACTCAAACACAATCAACAGGACCACGTGTCGAGCGCGTGGATATGCACCATCCTGACTCACCCTACTTTTTTTATCAAGCATTACTACATTTCTACCTCGCTCCCCTCGACATCCGCATCCTTAAGGCCGCCTTTGGTAATTTTGCCTCTTTCCCATCAACTATTCTCCCTCGCGTAGAGCGTGTCTCTACCGGCCACATAGTTGACGATGACCTCCGCAAACGCGCAAAATACCTCGCCCATCTACCCTACGGTTGCGAAGTCGGCTTCCTAGAGTGCAACTGGACCGATGTTGTTGGACCAGAGGTGCTCGAAAAGTTTAGCAAGGAGATCGAACGACGGCAAAAGAGAAACAAAGAGAAAGAGCTTAGAGAAGAAAAAGATAGAATCCGCGCGGAGAAAGAAGAAGACGACAAGCGATGGGCGGCCGCAAGGCGGAAACGCCCTTCTAGTATCCCACAAGAGAGCTTTTCAGGCGACGACTTCCAGCCTCTAGCGCCCTCTTCCTTTGATGCCGCCGGAGAAGGTTCACCGCCTTACACATCCCGCCAAGGCTCCTCATTCGCGACGCTCGCATCTCCCTCTACCAGCCCCGTGCCTCCCAAGACCGTATGGGGCACAGCTCTGGTCGCGCCGCCTTTGTCGCCGGCAGTTAGCGCTGTAGAGCCCGATGGCGCCGACGACGGCTGGCTTCAAGACTGGGAGAAGGAACTGCTCGCTGAGAATGAACTAATCGCGCAAGTGCAAGCTGTGTCGCCGAATGGAGAGAGTAGTGCTACTGGCGCAGAAAAGGCGGCGTCGACGGGCAAGAAGAAAAAAGCGAAGAAGATCACACTGATGAGTACGACGGCTAGACGGGCAGCGTGATGAGTCTTGGGTTTTAGCGCTAAGATGTGTTGTATTATCTTGACTTGTTTGGAGATGGCGTTGGACGGTACGGTGTGGTGCGGTGCATTAGCGATTGTGTTTCACTGTATGTGCCTGGCTCGACGGGAGTCTATAGTGACGAATGGGTTATACATATAGGTCATATCATAGTCGAGATCGAGAGTTGCTTACTGTCCAATCAGAAGTATTTCAAGCTCAACATACCCCAGGCTGCTGAATCTGGTGTCCTGACATACATTGGAGACACGATACCTGCCCATACTTGCCAAGCCAACCGAGATAATACCCTCATTAGCATTCTTCCAGACCAGAAGTATTGCCAGCAGAGCATAGGCCCTTGAGCATAGTTTTTGACAGGAGTTGCAGATACATTACCTGCCCAAGCCCGACTCCTCCTTGCAAGACACCATATCTAAGTCACCAGCTGAATCCCCAATACTTGATCCTGGTACGGTTACACTTGCTCGAGGACCTGAAAGCTGGGACGACGAAGCGGCACAGCCCCAGCCGTTTCTCCCCCCCTACACACTTTTTTGTAGTGCTGACTTCCAATAAACAATGGAAGCAGAATTTCTATTCACACCCCTGAGACAGCGATGCCAATGAAGCCATATCCCGTTCCTTCCGTATTGCTCTAACTTTACCCGCGTCATCTCGACTATGTTATGTCGACCGGGATAAGGCATAAATCCCGCTCCGCGCAACGCTGGCGGGAAAGTGTGACCCCTGATTCAGGCTCACTGGTTGTGCCGCTTCGCGGTGCGTGGTTCCAACGGATTGGTTGAATGTGGAAATGGAAGCTTGGGATCAACAATATCCATGCATTCAGGAACTGGAGAAATGCTTTTGGGGACATCGATCGTCCTAGTGCTAAGCGCGTTTAGGTATGCTCTGGTTATGCCCACTTTCTCCCAGGGGAGATATTTGCGGGATGTCTCACCACTTTTGCCTGACTTGTGCTTCCTCAAGCTGGAGCACAACGGCCATAGCAATAGGGTGTTTTGATATCATAGAAGGGAGACCTTTCCTGGGCCTTCTAAAATTGGATGTGAAAGGACTTGCATCTTATATTACCACTTCCAATCATTCGGCTCCTGCGTTTCCGAGAATTGTTGGCGTGAATGGTGAGACAAAGAGAGATGGGCGTTCTTGACGCTCATTTGTCCAATATGACGCCTGCCTTGAGGGTAGTTCTGTCAGGGTGGTTTTGCCGTGCCGTGGACGTTTCAATTCAGTGTTCCTCGGGTCGAACAGTAGCTTCGCCACGGGTAGGGCGTGGTGGGGGGTAAGATTGCTCTAGCCGGAATTGTACTGAGTCGTGAGTGCTTGGTAATGGGGTTAGAATCCACTCAGCTTACTCGATTTGTTGATGTAAATAGCACACATCTCCTGAACTAAAAGTTAGTTTGGCTCAATCAGGGACCGAACAACGACTTTGAAATATAAGACTCACGTGAGAAAGACCCGACGTGATATGAGAGTACTAGCTGAACACATTAGTGAACTACTCGAACATGGCCGTCCATGGGTCCAGTGCATATTCCAAATTCGAAGCTCCATATTCCAACGATAAGATTAGTTTAAGGACATCTCGACTAATCTTCCTCCATCTTGACCGGTGCACGAACCCCCACGATAGGTCCACGACATAAAGAGTCCCCATAACCTGTATGGGAATAGTAGGTGTGGCAGTCGCGGGACCCCCGGCTCACTTGAGCAATAGCTTGTAGATCTTCTTCCACTTCAATTTCCAAGCTGAGCTTGACGGAACGTTCGTCCTCAGCCTGGAGAAGTTCAACACGTATTTCATCCAACGCGAATCGGGCCAAAGACCCTGTATGCAGAGACATACGAGGTGAAATGACAGGTTAAAAGGAAACTGCAATGTAAACTCATATTGTGGCTGTGTCCCACTTGGCATCTTCTGACACTTCTTCTGTCTTTCGTCTCTATCCCGCCATGTAGGGGCATGGAGCTTTTTGCATCACGATGTAGAATGTGAGCTGACCGGACTCCCCCGATGACTGTCTTCTTTATGGCTTTCACATGGTATGATGCCGTCAATCGCAGCTCTGGTAGAGCTCCACAAGTTTTCCATAAAGCTCTACAGCTCTCAGCTCCCAGCCTTACCGTTTCACCTCCGGTTCCTCATTCTTACATGCAGGGTCAACCACGTTGATCATGCATATGGAACTGTCGAGGGGCTGGCTTTTGTGCAAGGGACAGCTCTGATTGGATTTTGTTCCAGCTGGCATCTGGATAAGTGATCATAGTGGAGAAGCTACTCTAACAGTGGAGGTAGGGGGGCAGATGAAGGCTTCTCGAAGTGCGGTGAAGATAATGAATGAAAGCTCCCTAGTCTAGCTAGCTTCGCTATGTCCGGGTGTAACTTCATCGTCGCATGAATGTGAAAGCTGTTTGGGTGCTTATTGCATCATACGTAGCTTTGGTAGTGGACAGCCTTATGGGATAAGGTTGACCCTATCCTTCGGGATGGAACTTCGGTTGATGGCAACCAGCGCCACCAGGTCACTGACGACTCACGGCGAAGAATTCCGAGCACATGCTGGGATATTCAATATTGTCGGCCGTAAACCTGTAATGATGCTGTGGAGCGACATGCGACCGCGGATTGACTAATTCGAGCAAGTCGCTGGCATGGGCAGGGATGCAGACGTTGAAAAGGCGATGGCTTGGAGCTTGCGGGTGGGTTGCAGATGGAGGGTTGTGGAAAAGGCAGCAGCCAAGATGAGATCTCACCGCCATGTTTGTGCGATGCCTGCTTGCAGAACGCTGCCATTTGGAGGGAAACAGGGGCCTGTAGGGGCAGAAAGAGTAGGTGAAGAAGTGCGAAGCTCAGCCTTGACGGCAATGTGGTTCCGAAGCCACAACCCCTGCAATGTTCGCAAATAGGGACGGTAAACGGGCTGTCGTATCCCTGGCATGGCCTGTGATTGGGTGCAGCCGGCCCTTTTCAATCCGCCCATTTGGAATGGGGGCCACTACTGTCGGGCAGTCCGCACTCTGTCTCTTGGCGCACGGATACTCCATGGTTCAGTAATACTGTAGATAGAAAGATATGCTCCTCGGTCCTTACCGTTTTGGTTTCGGAGAGCGCGCCCTTTCCCGCTCACAACACGACGAGTGGGGAAGGTAAAGTCACTTTGATGCACAATTAATAGCAATCGCCATGAAATTAATCAGCCACCAACGAGTCAGGGTGCTAAGGCTGAAGGCGCTAGCCGCGGTCTGCCGCCGTTGACTTTAAATCTTTGCTCGTTAATTCCGCGTACATCTCGAGCATCCATGCTAGCTTTTGCATGGCAACGTAGCCTCGTTGTTCCATGGAGCACATATATGGCTGGCATGGGTTCAGGCAGAAAGACATCATATAGGACGGCTCATTCCCTCGCTTTAGGAGAAAAAAGATTGAAATCCGACTCCTTTGTAACACTATAATATTGAGCTCTTCCCAAGCTTTCCTCTTTATCCATTCTTAACATCAACTATCATACTCATCTTCATCTAACCATGATGCATCCCAACTCGCGTCAACAGTCGCCTATAGAGGGATCAATCCCTCACCACACCTTCAGTCGTGGCAATTGCAGTGCCTATGGTGCTGCCGCAAAGAAAAATGAGAACTGGACAACAATCTCAGACAGACAAGAGCGTCGTCGTGTCCAAAATCGAATTGCCCAGAGAGCATACCGTAAGTCCTCGCTTGTGTCCTCGTATTCGTTATTTATATTAATTTCCCTTACCTACAGGTCAAAAATTGAAGGAGAGATTGCAATTACTGGAACGCCGGGCCGCTCAACTATCATCTCCATCATCCTCCAAGCCATGCCAAAACTCATTCAACGACGAAGCGTGCTACCCACATATGCCCAGTAACGCAAGCTCATCTTCAGATGACCATTGCAATCACTGTTCACATGTACACAGTCGACAAGGAACCGCCTCTCCACCATCATCATACTCGAGTCATTCTACACACTTGAGCCATTCACCAAACATGCAAGCTCAACCGCAAGTTATGATGCCTTATTACCAGGACATGCAACAACAACAACAACAACAACCACCCATGTACTCTGCGCCTATGGAGATGTCTCCATCTTTCATCACAGAAGCCCCGCAAGACCTTGGACTGAACTTCCCTTACCTACAACCATACGTCGACATGCCAATCATGAAATTCGAAAACGACGACCTTTCTTCCTCTTTCATGAACTGCTGAGCAGGTCATATCTGCTGGGCAGATCATCCTGAATGTTTTACTTCGCAATCATTTGAACGGCGTTTTTTGGCAATCGTGTAAAGGGAAATCTGGGGCGGGCCACCATTTCATTCACTTGTGATATCCCGGCAGCAGTGGGCATGGAGTATCAATGTGTGGGAGGACTAAAATGGGAATAGAGCATCGGACAAACGAGTACGAGAACGAGCAATCACTCAAGAGACATGTATGATCCTCATGAAGAACATAGTAATGAAAGGGAATAATCTCCCAACCTTCGTTTTTCCACACCTTTTCTTCACCCCCTCGTCATTATGCAGTGCAACTTGCTTGAACGAGAGATAGCCTTCGTCATTGTGCATGCATGCAGTAAGCCTCTCAAACCTCCATCTGTAAATCCATAACTCCGCACCCTCCCGTCCAAACCACACGACTACCGGAAATCGGCCACAACTTAGCCAAGCCTGCATGCCCATGCAACACGAACACCAGCACCCGCAAAACCCGGCACTCCTCTCTCTTGTGACCCGTGAGTCAGTACCCTCGGAGTCCGATGCGCAGCGGGAAATTATGGCTCAAATAAGGACACGAGCGAGCCACCAAAGGACCCTTTCACATTCGCAGCATGGGATTTGCAACGGGTGAGGCTCGCGGCTCTAACGTGAATAGTGTTAGTATGGAAACACTCATTCCACCAAAAGCAATCAGAGAACTTTCTCTTGCATGTTTCTTGCATACACAAAAGGCGGAGTGGGCTTCTAGTGGTTTGGCACTAACAGGGTTGTGCATACGTGGCTTGGCTTGTACATACGTAAGGTATGCTGGTACCGATACCGAGTGCGAGGTGCGATCTCCTTTAGGGTATCGCTCATAAAACTAGCCTGGCAGGTATGGTAGGTGCTTTTTGAGCGCGGATGCTGCGCGGATGTTGCGCGGATTGTCCATCGGATGTCGAATGGTGGGGGCAAAGCGTAGGGCGTGCATCATGCTACTGCCACCTGTGGGTTAATTTTGGTTTTCGGTTAATTTTTCGTTTGGGATGGCGTGGTGTGATTGTTATGTAAGCTGCTATTAGTAATGTACGACTTTGTAAATCATTTTTTGCCTATACGCCTTTACGCCTTTTTGCCTCAGGAATGAAAATTGTACGATGATTTGGATTCAAGGTGCAGCGGGTCACGAACCCGAGAATTCCTTGGCCCTGCACGGAGATTTGGAAATAGAGCATATAGCTCTCACGCCTTTCTCCCGTGTCCTTTGCTCCGCCACGGTCTTGCCATCAAGAGCCCGCAGACTCTTGAGATAGGCCGCCGTGACGGAGTCGTATTTAAAAATTTGCATAGGTGGCGCTTTAGGTGAGGCCATTGCTGGGGCTCTATCGAGTCAGAGCGAGAGAAGATGAAAAGGGTTTTGCTATACTTGGCTATGAATGGGATATAGTCCCCTGGTGCTAATGGCAATAGGGGGAATTTCTCAACCAGCAGTACGGTGTAACTAACGGACACTGAGTCACCGGCTAGCAGTGGTACTACTCAGTGGAGCAGATTTAAGGGGTTTTGCGGCAGTTTTAGTGGGTGCGTATCTGCCCTGTCCTACGTCTGGATTAAGATTTTCCGAAAGAGGCAAGTATTGCGATATCTCCAAGTCTTAGATATTTGCCAGCATTAGGGTTGACAAGGGGCAGGAGTTATCTTATTTTCATAAAACACTTTGAACCTTCTGGATTCATGGCAAGTCTCTTCTATATTATCGTGAGGGATTCATGTACCTGTTCCTTTTGTGAAATCATGAACGAGAATTTCAAGAGCCCAAATGAAGTCAACACACTGTAGGCGTACATGAGCTTACATCAGACTTTGATTATTGGAGAAGCTGGGCTAGCTAGGACATGACACTACCTCCGCAACCGTGCTTGAAGTTTGGTTGTTTCTCAGCAGGGGTTTTATGCTCGTTCAGACCTAGAACGGTCTCCAAGCCCAAATTTTATGGCATCATTGTCTCGAAACATGCTGAGTCATCCACGCCAGAGAAGTCAGCAAAAACCTGATAGACGCTTCGAAATAACCGTCCACCACACCACCACTCATGCATCGTGAATATCCAGTACACCCTCATTGCGTTAGTTAAAATGTGTAGCTATCAATAGCCCAAGCCTTGAAATCGACCTATTGTATGGTCTCGACAATTTTTAATAGTGCAATCGAGATTTGCTCATCTACTATCAAGCACTCTCAACTTAATTTCTTCCTAATATGCCTTCTGTCTGATCAATGACGCCAATGGGGGCATGCGTACAGGGGGACATGGTTTGGACACAGTTTGGACATGGTTTCACGAGTGCGCGGACATGGTTTGGGCATGGTTTCAGGATGCATGGCGAATGGAGTGGGATGACGTATGGGGCCAAAACTGCCACTACATAAACCTCACCTACGGGTAGTATACAGAAGATAAGCATCAATTGAACCCAGTTTTCCCCCATCCTAGTGATATACCGAAGTCGTACCAACACCTTCCTTATCATTAATAGGGAATGCGAAGATGCTTATTAAGGCTACGGCTAAATACGCGTACGGTGTACAGTAACAGGCTGATGACTACGTTAAAAGGGTTTCTCGGTCGTGTCTCGCAGGTTGCTAGTTATGGTAATAACATTTGTATTCGGCTTAGAGTACAAGATTTCCGGAAGCTGCTATGTTCACGCGTGTATGTTGAGAGAGGCTAGGCGAGGGCTTGAGAGCGGGAATACTCAGTTGAGAGATTTCTTACTCTGCTGAGGATTAAGAATGCTTGCGGCACAGACAGGCCATTAGGGTAGGTGCTAGAGCTTGGAAAGATAATGGCCACGCGGTTCCAATTGAGTCTTTTTATAAGGATTTGCAAGATTATCAGCAGGATTCACCGAATACCTGTCAGCGGAGAAGCTTCCATCTCGTATTAGTCAATGCTATGCCCACTAATAGGAAGATATTGAAGAGATATCGCCGAACCAAAGACTGTCGGTCCTACACATTAAGCCTTCATGTTTTCTTTTCTTTCACGTTTCACGAGATTTACTGATGTTAATCTGCTGCTCTAGAATATCGCAGCACTCCGGCCAAGTGACCACTGCAGAATGTCATTAGACATTTGTGTTGAATCCAAAATCTCAGCCAGCCCACATGATTTCTGAAACTATTTTTTCTAGCGAAGTCGTAATTCGGGAGGTTTGCTTATGCTTAATGTGTGCTATTTCAGCCAGGGTTCGCAATTTGGATCCCAAAGAGAAAGCATGCCCTCCAATTGAACTAGTGGTGATTTGACAGCATCTTTCAGAGGGCTGAAGATAGTCCTGCTATCTTGTATTCTATTTAGGCTTTGGTAAACTCTTTTTTTTCGGCTACTCCTTGGCATTTAGTCGACTGTCGGTCTCATATCTTGCACTTCAATCAAGATGTTGCAGATTTGAGAGTATATAAGGCATAAGTGAACTGTACCGTCATTTTAATTTTTCAAGCATAAGACCATAATTGTATACATAGTATCGTCTCTGAAAATCTAATCTATATCAATAGCAGACTCTTTCAAACACAAAAACGGGTTTCGCGTAGCAATCCGGCACAGCCTCCTCCTTTCCAAGGTGACATGAAAAGACTTCATGCCCTTCAAAATCAAAAGCCCGAGATGCTCCAAACAGGGGACAGCGGCGACGACCTTAGCCGCATCTGCAACGCAATTTTTGAGATCGCCATGATTGGCATTGAAGAGTTTGTTATCCTCTGCATCACTATGCAAGAGTCTGCCGGTCACATAGACGTCCGCAGTTCCACTGATTAAGATGGTTATCCCAGTCTTTTCTGGTTATGGCCGGCACAAAACCTTAAAAGACACTCTCCAATAGCTGTATAATGCGAATATTTGATCAACTTTCTACTGTGCGCTGACGTTGCATAGCTCGGATATCATTAATGTGACAACCTCTCAGATTGGAAAAGTGCAACTGATAGCTTTGTCAGCCATAGCTAATCTGCTCGAAGCACGCAACAACTTGATTAGTGGCTGACATGCTAAGCTGTATTATATACATTAAACTTTTCCGAGGGTATTGCTTGATCAGCTTAGTTGGTATAGGTAGTCCGTCTTTGGCTGGCACCAGTGTTAAAAGTTGTACTTACGAATTACAAAATATCAAAGAATCTGTACCAATTCGGACCTTTTGATTGTGAAATACACAACACTGCACCGCAATCGAGAAAATATCTCAACTACCGGCGAATAGTTACAAATTCTTGTTCGACTTGATCATGTCTCAACCCATTCGAATTTGAGCAACATGGCTCTGCCTTCGATTCCGGTTTCTGACGAACATGTTAGCCACTTTCTAGTTGCAACTGTTCATTGCCAAAGAGGTCGCAGTAATTCACAATTTTCCATAATCTCACTTTAGTATTTGATCGTGTCGAGATGAAGTCTTCACTCATGATTGGTTCACCCGATAATAGCAACACGGTCACGTGCTTCTGCCACTTTAACAATTTCGCTAGCGTCATCGCGTTCGCGGTTCACCACCTCGCGATCTTTTAGGCTTTCACATTAAATGTTTTCCAACCTCGTATCTCTGCCATCTCCACATAAAGCCACGACTATGGCAGAGATCAAGATCGACAAGAACCTCTTCCAAGAGCGTTTGACACATTTCATTTCAGCATGGAAGGCAGACAAACGCTCTGGGGACGCGCTCTTCGGTGGAGCTTCGTCCATCTTGATCTTGATGGGCAAGACTGAGGAGACTGCGCAGTTTCAGAAGAACAATGCAATGCATGTATGCAAACCCTTCTATTTGCCATGGGATCTTGTATGTGCTGACTTTTGTAACAGTTTTGGTTGCTTGGCTACGAATTTCCAGCTACGTTGTTCCTGTTCACGATGGAGGCACTCTACGTGGTAACAACTGCAAAGAAGGGTGAGTCAATCGGAATACCAAATCTTGGAGCGTCAAATTGGTGACATCTGTTAGCCAAACATCTGGAGCCGTTGAAGGGTGGCAAGATTCCTCTTGAAGTCTTAGTCCGAGGAAAGGATGCAGAACAGAATGAGAAGCTGTTTGTCAAGATCACAGACCTTATAAAGTCTGCGGGCGTGAGTAATTTTCAGCCTCCAGAGTGCAGATAGCAGGACTGACCATGCGATCTGTAGACCAAGGTCGGTGTTCTGCAGAAAGACACTTCAAGCGGACCCTTTATCGATGAATGGAAGAAAACTTTTGGCGACATTTCAAAATCAGTGGAGGAGGTCGACATCTCCGCCGCCATCTCCGCCTCAGCGCTAGCTGTAAAGGACGAAAATGAACTGGTACGCGGCCATATATCTGGTACTTAGGTGACTAATGCTAATAGGTGTAACAGCGTGCGATGCGTAACGCTTCCAAGGCCTGCGTAGCTCTCATGAATCCATACTTTGTCGAGGAGATGTCAAATGTCTTGGACGAGGAGAAAGAGGTCAAGCACAGTGCTCTGGCGAACAAAGTTGACAACAAACTAGATGATGCAAAGTTCTGGACCTCTGTGGAACTCCCAAACAAACAGAAGATGCCTGCGGACTTCGATGCTGGGCAACTCGATTGGACACATGGTCCGCTTATTCAAAGCGGCGGCAAGTTCGACCTGAAGATCACGGCCCAGGTAGACGACGAAATTCTTCACCCTGGCATCATCCTTGCAATTATGGGTCTCAGATATAAGTCGTACTGTTCCATGATCGCCCGGACATATCTTGTTGACCCAAACAAGTCACAGGAGAGCAATTACAAACTTCTTCTGCTGGTCCATGAGCTGGTGAAGAAAGAGGTTCGCGAAGGAGCAGTTGTTAAGGATATCTACAACAAGGCCCTGAACTTGGTAAAGGCCAAGAAGCCAGATCTTGAAAAGCACTTCTTGAAAAACGTGGGAGCCGGGATAGGTATCGAGACAAAAGATGGCACTTTGATCCTAAATGGAAAAAACACACGAACTCTGAAGGATGGGATGACTCTTTGCATCACTACCGGCTTCAGCGACGTCGTGAATCCCGCCCCACAAGACAAAAAAAGCAAGACTTACTCAATGGTGCTTTCAGACACTGTACGTGTTACAACTTCAGAGCCAGTTGTATTCACGGGCGAAGCGCCCACTGAACTTGATGCCACATCGTTTTTCTTCAAGGATGACGAGGAAGTAGCACCTACTCCGAAGCAAAAGGAGAAAAAGGACTCGAAAGTCGGCGCAGTAGCGACTAAGAATATTGTTAAAACAAAGCTGCGCGCTGAGAGAACTACTCAAATCGATGAGGGAGCAGAAGCCAGGCGTCGAGAGCATCAGAAAGAACTTGCTGCAAAGAAGCAAGAGGAGGGACTTGCCCGATACGCGGAAGTCACAGGAAACCAGAATGGAGTGGTGACGAAGAAATTCAAGCGTTTTGAGTCCTACAAGCGTGACAATCAATTCCCACCCAAGGTAAGAGACCTGGCCATAGTTGTTGATTCGAAGAATTCCACCGTTGTGCTTCCTATCATGGGTCGGCCGGTACCATTTCACATTCAGACGATCAAGAACGCCAGCAAGAGTGATGAAGGGGACTACTCGTATCTTAGAATCAATCTTTTATCGCCAGGTCAAGGTGTTGGACGAAAAGATGATCAACCTTTTGAGGATGCAGCCGCTCATTTCGTAAGGAGTCTCACATTTCGATCGCATGATGGCGATCGCCTTCAAGATATTGCAAATCAGATTGCCAATATGAAGAAAGATGCTGTGAAGCGTGAACAGGAGAAGAAGGATATGGAGGACGTTGTGGAACAAGATAAATTGATTGAGATCCGCAGTAAGTGCTATTTTGTACCTTTATTAACGCTTACTAACATGCACTAGATCGTCGTCCTGCTGTTATGGACAATGTGTTCATTCGTCCTGCCATGGAGGGCAAACGAGTACCAGGAAAAGTAGAGATTCACCAGAACGGTCTAAGATACCAGTCGCCTCTTAATACGCAACATCGCGTCGATGTGCTTTTCAGCAACGTCAAACACCTATTCTTTCAACCCTGCCAACACGAGCTTATTGTTATTATTCACGTACATCTAAAGGACCCTATCTTAATTGGGAAGAAAAAGACCAAAGACGTTCAATTTTACCGTGAAGCTACTGATATTCAATTTGATGAGACTGGAAATCGGAAGCGAAAATACCGGTACGGTGACGAGGAAGAATTTGAGGCTGAACAGGAAGAACGGAGACGTCGTGCCGAACTTGACAAGCAGTTCCAGGCATTTGCTGGGAAGATCGCAGATGCGGGAAAGAATGATAACGTGGATGTTGACATCCCATTTCGCGAGCTTGGTTTCAATGGCGTCCCATTTCGCTCGAATGTCTTCTGTCAGCCTTCGACAGACTGCCTGGTGCAACTCACAGAACCTCCGTTCATGGTTATCACTCTCGACGATATTGAAATCGCCCATTTGGAACGTGTTCAGTTCGGTTTGAAGAACTTCGATATGGTATTTGTTTTCAAAGACTTCCACCGAGCACCCTACCATATCAACACTATCCCCGTCGAATCCCTAGAAAACGTCAAAGAATGGCTCGACTCGGTCAACATCCCTTTCACCGAAGGCCCTCTAAACCTAAACTGGCCAACCATCATGAAGACCGTAACAGCAGACCCGCATGCCTTCTTTGTCGATGGCGGCTGGTCTTTCCTGGCCGCGGAATCAGACGAGGAAGATGCCGAGGAGGAGTCGGAAGAGTCCGCCTTTGAGATCTCAGACTCGGAACTCGCAGCCTCGGATGAGTCTTCAGAGGACGACTCGGAATTCGATGAGGAAGCTTCTGCTGAGGAGTCAGATGATGCAAGCGACGATGGAGAAAGCGAGGGCGAGGACTGGGATGAGTTGGAGAAGAAGGCCAAGCGGAAGGATAGGGAGAGCGGGCTGGAGGAGGAGGACGCGCCGAAAAAGAAGCGCAAGCACTAGGTGGCCATGAACTTCAGCATAGGGTAGCCAAGTGTGGCTTTGTTTTTATAGGTGGGGTAGTCGGCATCATTCACATCAAGGGAAGGTGGTACCGTATCCAAATGGAAGATGCTCTAATTCGGAAAAATGTTACCATGGCGTTCTATTAATTCTCACGGCATTGAAGCACTCAGTAGAGTGTGAGGGACTTTAGTCAACCGCTGCGGATCAGGTAGTGATGAAATTTAAAAGAAAACCATATCGGGTTCCATGAGCGGGTATTTTCTTATGAACCGTGAATTATGGACTGTCAACTGGGAACGGTACCCATCAAGAGCCATACTCTGCAATGATTCGTTTTTCATTCCCCACCTACCCTCACTACCAGAAAACCAGCTATGGCATACAATATTGCAGTAATCATAATGAGAGAGACACATCCCAAATGCAAAACACCCCGCACCGCATTGCCAAAAACGCGCCTTTCTTCATGAAACCAAATGGGAAACAGAGGTGGCTAATGTACAGATGCCAGTCCTGATGGAATTTGATGTCTAAGCGCCCTCGGGGCGCATCTCGCGCCCGGTTGTGGTTGCTGTGCTGGGTTGTTCATTGTTCCATGAGAGGTAGGTGTGGTCACCGAGTTTCCTGATAAGTTGTGAGTACATGGCTGTGCTATTGTAGAGGTTGATAGGGAGGGAGAAATACCTTGGTTTAATGAGATGCGCAACTGTGAAAATGGCTCCGAGGAGGACGCAGAGGCCGCCAACGACGACGTAAGCGATACCGAGGAAGGGGTTCTTGCCACCCATGACGGTGCGGGTGGATATGACTATGGACTTTGTGCCGCCATATTCTGTGACGGGGAAGTCTAGATGAGTTACTATGAGTTGAAGTTCATTACACGAGAGTTAGGGTACGTACTGTGGTTGACGAGAAGTTGGTAGGTTCCTTCCTTCATAGGTGCAGTATCGTTTCTTCGGGCCAGCTTGCTGAACGTTGGTAAACCCGCTGTACGCATCCAGACCTGGAAAGCCTCATCCAGCTCCAAGTTCGGCGGGGGATTATCAGTGGTATAATTATTCGGATACCGGACTTGCCAGTTTGGAGGCGGGATGATTTGATCGGGCAGATAGCTCGTTGGCCCATAAAGTGACTTATCGCTGTCCCAAGATATGCCAGAAGTGCTGTTCATAACATACGTCTCATTTGTGCGAGAGTCCGGGGGATTCAGGAGGACAGGGTCATAAAAGGTATCGTTGAAGACCGAGTTCGCAATGAGACCGCAAGGATAATACGGTTTTCCGGTTGTCGGGTCGTTTCTTATTGGATCGCAGGCGCTGTTGCTGATGGTGACGTTATCTACCGCTGTCCCCTTGAGCTGGTCAGACTGGTAAGACTTGACATAACGTCGATGATTCTGATAGAAATTTGTGAGGCGGTAGTAGAAGAAGACCGGAGGATCCATATCTTCCGGGATGTTGAAGGTCAGGGTGCATTGTACAGTTGGGTAATGAACGGGTGTTATAAAGTTGCCCGGGTTATAGGAATACGTGATATTCTGCCTCATCCATGTTGCTGTGACAGGACTATTGCTGCTGAAAGACCACGAGACAAGGTTGGAAGGCATAGGTCCACTAGTATTTACGGGGGCATCCGTGGAACATCTAGAGTAGTCTATCTCGATTTGTTTGACCTATTTGACGGGATATCAGTCAGTGAAAGGGAATACCCGCCATTTGCGATCTTTGATTATCTCACCAGCGCGCTCGCATACAGCAGGGCTCCTCCAATGGGCCCGAATATGATTCCAACCGCGAAGAAGAGAGGAAGGACGGTCTTGGGAGTCAGGATGGGCCTGCGATTTATCAGCATCTGAACATCACCGATGGACGCAGCCCTTAACATACTGCCACGCCTTTAATCGCTGTTGACGAAAGGCAGTGTCTGAGATCACAAGTCAGCCCCTTCCATTGCCCGAACTGTTTTTCATTATGAATTGGAAGTTGCATACTTGCTGGCCGCCGGCTCTTAACTTTCGTTTTCGGGGCGTTGGCCGGGTCTTGCGATTCAATGGAGTCTTCATGTTGGATCGGAGGTGGTTGGTCCGCCATTTTGGCGAAGTATCGAGGATGAAATCCGGTGCGATCCGGTCCTTGGTGGTTGCTGGCGGGGAGATATTGTTCTGGCTGAAACGAAGTTCGTCGTTGTCTTCAAGATGTTGCTCCCTGCGGGCAGCCATTTTTAGCGTTTTCGCTTGTCAGCATCCGTCTCAGCCGTCTCAGCCACAAAGGATCCATATCAAGGCATGAATCACCAGATTAGGAATACAGCTGCGGCCATTTTTCCGTGATATGTCATCTGTGTACATAAAGTTTCACGTGAGAGAAATTTGACCATTTTGCGCGGGAATTGATATCTATCAAGCTTGCGGCGAGCCAATATGCTATCGTAACGTCTAGTGATAGTCTCTATTTACACATGATATTTGGTACATGCTTAAGGCAGAGCTACAAAATTTGATAATATGCATCAGCAAGAGTTGAGGATATGCTCATTCGTCTCGAAACAGCCACCTCCCTCCGGGTCGCATCGCTTCTTCATAACGTTCCTGAACCAGCTCCCTTTCACGGTTGGCTGCTTCTTGACGATCACTCAGCAACTCCTGCGTGCTGGGAAAGTCACTTCTCCAGAATCCAGGAGGACTTCGCCTTCGCTCATATGCGTGTCGATGCTTGCTAGCTTTATTTGCTAACTCTCTTGCCTTCGCCCGGACCAAAAGTTCTTCTTTCTCCATTTGTGTCATGTTCCGCAATCTGCCTTTGTTGTCACCTAAGTAATCCTCTAGCAGTCTTTCATTTTCTTCCTGAAAAAAAGTTTGCTGCTCGTGTGCCTTGGTAAATTCGATGAACTTTCGAAACTTATCGCCACAGCACTCGGGTTTCGTGCAGCCTGGAAGGCACTTTCGCAACTTACGGCCCCGTACTACATCTGCAAATGCGTAGTCGGATCCTTGATTAAAGCTTGGATTGACTTTGAAATGCTCAAGACCCAGGAGATCGACAGAGCGTGCCCGAAGCGGCTCCTTACTCGGGCCATCAGCATTGAAAGCTCTAATATCCTTTGGGGTTCTTGCGGTCCGCTTCTTGGAGGTTGAAGGCTTGTGTTCACTTCGTGGGACATCCCTTGACGCAGCAAGCGTGTTTGGCGTTGTACCTGCGCCGGCCTGGTGCCGGGTCAGAAGAGTTGGTCTCTCATATTTACCCGCAGGAGTAGCTCCGGCTCGAAGTTGGGCGGTGGCAGAAGAGAAAGCTAAGGGCCTCGTCGGGGTGAGGACCTCCTTCTCGGAGGAAGGCCCCTCGAGAAGGCCACTGAGGCGCCGCTGAAGCTCAGCAGCATTCGCAGGTAGCTTGAGAGGGTTCTCGGTTTGTATTTCTGTCTTAGAGCCTATCTTTGAGGTCACATCATTTTCGCCATCCTCCCCAAAAATCATAGCTCCCCGCATACGTTCTCCTAGTCGCCGACGTTTTGGTTCTTGTCCCTTCCCTGAGGTGCGCGGTAATATTTGTTTATTAGGACTTGCAGGCTGTAGTGCTGAGGGGCTCTCTTTTGTTTGAGCTTTGCTTCCACCTCTTTGCAGATCAATAGCTTGAACGAACTCGGCCGGTAGTCTCTTGTAGGCAGTTGAGTCATTTTTGTAGCGTGAAGCCTGAATTGCTTGACGCCTCTTCTTTGGAGTATTCATCTTTTCGCCAATTTCATCGAGGTCTATGCTCTCCTGCGGAAACAGATTCTGGAGTCCTGCAAGGCCAATGGGGCTACTTGTAAGAATTTCGGCCTTGACCTTGGCGTAAGAGCTGGGATCATTTGATCCCGTACCGCTCCGATTCTTTCTCTTCTTAACACTGCGGGATGAGATAATAATGGGCGTATCTGATAACGGTTCTGCCTTGATAACTGGAGGTATATCAACTTGCTCACAGTTGATCATCTTGGCAAGGACATCAGTATCCTCTTCAGTAGTGCCCGAATCATGAAATTCTGTTGAGACAGGACGTGCAAGTTCGTGCTGTGGGATAGCCGCTGTATCGATTCGAAGCTTCAGTGAAGCTCTTGAGACCTGTCTCGCTGGTGCATTGAAATCAATGTGGTTCCTAGGGGTGTCCTCGAGTTGAGGTAGCGGAGTGTCACTGCTCTCCGAATCTATCAGGCTCTGCTCCGACCGAATAATCGATGTGGGTTGTGGAGGATATAGCGAGGTATGACCTGGTGTTCCGATTACTGCATCCCTAGCGAGTTTGGAAATCTGCTCCGACATATGTAAAAGGTTTGGCAGCTCACGCCTCAGACTCTCGAGGCTAGCATCAGCGGTCCTGGCAGGTACGAGTTCACGTGAGCTTGAAGGAACAGCCTGTGGTATGTTCAGGACAGAACTGCCTTCAGAGTTGCGCTTCAGGGCAATGCCATGACTTGTCAGCCTCTTTTCTAGTCTCCCAATCTTCTTCTCCAATCCATTCGCATATTCTACCCATTCTCGTCGAGAGCTTTGACTCGATCGGAGCTTGTCCTCAAGCTTGTCTCGCGCGAGTACGAGCTCCTGGTAATTCTTGACAACGGAATTGTGCTTATCAACAAGGCGCTGGTATCGGGCCTCATCGCCATTCCCCGCAAATTTCGGGGCCGTCTGCACGCTCGGTGACTGATTCGTGGCCGTATGATCCTCATTCTCCACGTTGAGCTGGCCCAGAGCAGCATCCAGCTCAGCCCTCAACCGCAAATTCTCTCTCTGCAACCCATCGACTAAGCTGGCCTTCTCTCTCTGCTCCCGCAATTCTTCGACGAACGCCCCTCCATCCAACGCTCTCAATCTATTACAATTCGCCCCCTCGTGGAGTAACTCTGTAAATATCCCACGTCAGCCCAAACACCTCTCTCAAAATCCCCTATGTTCTCCTCTCCCATTCCTCTAGCAGAAACCACCCAAATAACCCAAAGAGCCTGAAGTCTAAGTAGAAGCAACATACCATCCGCGCTCTCTCGTCCAACCTTCTCACAAATCACCCCCAATGCACGAAACAGCTCGACCTGCCCATCACTCCATCCGTGTTCCATTGTTTTACCAATCCACAGTATCCTGCGAAGGAAGCAGAGGGAAACGCGCGGCAATCCTGGCGTGTCGAGAGCTTATAATGGACGCAGTCGACGCGATCTCGAGGTTTCAAGTATTGTTGCCTGACATTTAGGGCTCAAAACGGAGTATCTCAGTAGCACGTGGAGAATCTATTGCTGCAAAGTTGACAAAGGCTAGTCCTGATATGTTGCCCAACCCTGTGTATTAATTCATACCTAAAATTCTTATAGAGTGGTGTTGATTTACTGTCCTATTGCAATATCGTAGCGAATTTCCGGCATAAGTTTTAGGATGGCGTGGCGTGTTATACATAAACAAGGAGACCCGAAGGAGAAAGTTGAGAACTGTGGTTTTGTTCCATAGCATTATTTTGGTTCATACGTAGTTTTCTATTCACAAAATTTCGGTGCGGTACCCAAATGCTGGTGTTTATGGTATCATAAGGTATCCTATCCAGCCCGCCATTTTAATGCAAGCCAATCCAGTTCCCAATGCATATCTAAATATTCACATAATGATGATCCTACATCATCCATCCAATACATAACCAAGATCCTATATAATATGCCCCATATACTGTTTCGCTTCCATTCCCTCCCTCACGTCTCACTCTTACTCCCCCGGCTCCTCCTCTCTCTATGTTCAACAGTGGGCAATTCCCCACTGTCCCGCTCATGTGAATCCTTCAGCTTCGCCATGACTACCGTGAACACCCTGCCCAAGCGCCGAATGGGCATTTGGGGTCTCTCCATGCCTGCGCCAGGATGACCATTGACTTCCCCCTCATTCCCAAGAAGTCGCCGTTCTCCTTTGCCCACAGGGTCAACCTGCGCCCTAGCAGCCGGCACAACGCTCAAGTATATAGGAAACAACGACCCCGCAGTAAAAAGTGCAATAGGCACACAGAAACTATACTGCCACCCCATGCCCCTCGCTTGCACAGCAAACATAACCCACGGAAAGACCGCACCCCCACTCGCCGCGGCCGTAAGGAACGCAGCCGCGGTCTTCGTCGCACGTCCCATCTTTCGCAGCGAAATAGCGAAAATAATTGGCCACATGGGGCCTTCGAAGAACAGGACTAGGAGAGCCATTCCGGCTATGGTGTTTGCGCTTGAGCCGGAGGGGTCTGAGAGGGCGAAGACGAGGATCGAGAAGAGGAGGGCGAAAAGGAAGGACAACAGGAGGATGAAACGGGGCCGGAGGAAAAGGCAGAGCAGGGCGGCGAGGAAGCGACCTACCGCGAAGGTGGCGCGGTTTATGAGATCGTAGTTGAATGTACTGAGGGAAAGGGAGGAGGGGTCGGGGGCGAGGCTGGAGATGAGGGCTTCGAAATAGACGGAGACGGACTCTTGAACGCCGACATAGAGGAATTGGGCGGTGACGCCGATGGCGAGGGTTATGTAAATTATGCGATATTTCCTGAGGTTTGTTTGGGGGATTGAGGCGATCATGTTGTTATGTTGCGGGATCTTGGGCTGGGATTGGAGATGGAGATCTTCATCTGAGGCTTCGGGGAGAGGCATGTAGTAGAAGAACAGGGCAAGGATTACGTCGAATAGGGCAATTGCAAGGTATGTCCATTGGACGTCGATAAGAGATGGCGTGCCTGTTACGCTCTTGAAGAGAACTTCCTGAGCAAGAAGTGGGCTGACGACACTCCCAACAGCTTGCACGCCTTGCGCAGTCAGAAGTCGCATTTCGGCGTAATCTGGGGGTCCGCAAAGTGCAAGGAACGGGTTCGCAGCTGTCTCGAGGACAGAAAGGCCAAATCCGGCGACGAAGTTGGACACGATGAAGCCAGGAAACGACACCAATACTGCCGATGGCCAAAAGATTAGGGTGCCCGTTCCATAAATGCAGAGACCCGTGATGAAGCATGCTTTGAAACCGCCCCTCTTCAGGACCCATTGGCCAGTAGCAAGCGGCCCAACGAGATAACCGCCATAATATGCGCTTTGTAGTCCCAGAGATTGCTGCTGGCTGTTGCTGTTGGATATTGCAGAGATTTGAGCATTGAGTGTATTCAGCAGACCGTAGGAGAAGCCCCAGAGAAAGAACAAAATTGTGACCACCGTACAGTATTTGAATGATTCCATACCTCGTGTCTTCAGCATACTCCTTGGGCGCCTCATGTTGACAAAGCCGAAGTATACAGTATTCTCAGTGGCGTGCGTTTGGTGAGTCTGAGCTCGCTGTATATGTGATGGATCCATGCCTGGAGTAGTAAGGAAATCCATCATGCCCATCTCTTGCTCTTGCTCCTGGTTGCCCCCTTCGGAAACATGTGGCAATGGTCGAGCCGCGGCCTCAGGTAGAGACGGTGAGCGCTGAGGTGCATCGCTTTCCATAGCAAGATCGACTGGCGAAGCAAATGATACACTTTTATCACTTGAGTGAAGAGTGTGGTCATGAATAAGCTTAGGCAAGATCCGAGTGACAAGCGGCTTCAAAGTCGGTATACAGGCACAAATAATACCAGTATTAACCTCAACAGCTGACCACATCAAAGATAATGACGCATACCAGGCGAAATCTGTCTGGCCGCCAATTGTGCCCGCACCCGATAAAGATCCATCCTCAACAGAGGCCTGTTGAAGGTAATAGATACGAATGACGTCTACAACGGTAACGAAAATACCCAGAGCAAACGTTGCCACCAGAATAGTCTTCTGCTTTTGAGGTAGGCGCATGCCTGTGAGAACGGGTATTGGGAGCACGAGAATAGCAAGATCCGTGATGATATTGACTGGCGCGGACGCCAGGAATAGCGTTACCAGTGGAATACATTGTGCTGTACTACCTGAGCCGTTGAAGACCGCGCTGACGGGTTTGCACTGAAAAACATCTATGAACGTCAAGACAATGCCGGCGATATTGACCACAGCTAGTGTAACATAGGACGCAATCCGGAGAAGCTTGACTGTATTTCTCGACAACCGCAGGTAGAAGATCAGGATCGAGGTCTTCGTAACCATCAGAGCCGGGTTCTAAGGCTATCAGTAATATCGCTGCTAAGGGGATTTATTGGTCCATACATAAAGCACAGAGAAAGCATATTCTGACCGCCTGAGTGCAGGGAGCCACTCAGGCGGGATATTGGCATCATGTCGGCCCAGGCCCTTTGAATAGCCATAGTCAATCGAGAAGGATAATCCGAAAGCAATGAACTGCCAATCGTTAGTGCCATGCATTTTGCTTCTAGGAATTCTGATACCTCACCCAAGCTAAGATTATAAAGTAGTCATCCAGAGAAACGTGCTTCACAATGGCGATTCGGGATACGAGTCTTGCAAACACAAAAAGCGTAGCAACCACAAGCGTAGTCGTCGTCACAGCAAGTACGGACGGCCCGCGATTGGGAAAAGACCCGTCTGCAGACATGCCTTATACTATCGGCACCATCCTCCTTCCGGCAAGAAATGGCGTGCCTCCATGGGCTGAAGGGAGTAGTAGATATCGGTCAATGCTCATTCAACAAAGAACAAAGCATTGTAGATTGGCCGTTGGGATCCATCCCCTTGTATATAGATGTTGGCTGGAGAGAGTCAAAAGACTATGACGGTTCAACGGTGAGAGGAGATGTTGAGAAGAATGGGCATGGCTGCAGCATGACACAATGGATGGCTTGCCTTCCCCAGACCGAGCCCAACCAATCCCGGACGCTCAAAGCCGCAGCCATGCATTTGGGACCGTAAGTGACCATACCGAGGACACGGGAAACTTTCTTCACTACGTAGTAGTGGACTATTGTCTTTGTGGGTGGGTGTTTAACTTGTTCTACAGGAGTAAATGGCGCGCACGTACACGCCCAGAAGTCAAAGAACGGCATGATGGACCCAATGATAATTCAACCCCACCAGACTTGCCGGCGGTGTTATCGACCGGCGCTGTCACCGACCGGCGCTCAAGCCTATGGAAAGCCTGAAATTATCCCCGCCATTCCCCGCCTCGAGCGACCTGGCCCCGGACGGTCCGATTCACAGCTTTTCCCTAGTCGTCGCTTAGATTCATCCAACTGCCGATCGGCACCTTATCCTGAAGATACGAAGGCAAAGCCCGTGAGCGCCATAACTTGGTCCGCCGATGCGATGTTTACCCCTTTGTCGAGTCTATCCCGGATCCTGACCTCATTTTAGTGTACGTCCCAAGCTGCCTGGCACGTGACCACTATATAGCTGCTCTCGAGATAGATCTCTTTGCAGGCACGAAGAAGGCTGAGGCCAAGTGTCAGTGAGGTAATGTCTTGCAGGATGAACCAAAATCAAAGCCGCTGTGAGACAGACAATAAAGGTGAATGGCCGCCCATGTACCCCTCAAAGGAGCGAATAATGATTAAGTATTAGATGCGCAACCATGGCAGATTGCCGGTGAGTTGGTGATGATACATTTTCCTCCAAATTTAGAGTATATTTTTCAGTTCTCTCCCAAGGAAACTTTGAGCTTGAGATAGAGTCAGTCTAGAAAAGGGTTTCTTGACATCGATAAGCTGATCAGGCACCGCCCTTGGACAAGTTATCTTTCTGGAAAAGAGCTATTCCTCAGTGTAAGTTGCACAATAAATGCTATTATCAATAGCAATCCTGCTATGCCCAGTTGCAAGTGACACTGCCAAAGTTTGACAAACACTCCCTTCGTTGTTCCACCTGCAGCAGCATTTGTGAGGACTGCTATCGGGCCTAGTACTATAAACAAGATTGTTTCCGTTAAGGCCCACAACCACTGCATTCTTGCAAAGATTATTACTCCTGCGGCGAGCTAAAATATTTGTCGTTGCTGTACAGTTCCACATTTTGACAATTCCGGGCGTTCTCGCATCCTCTTTTCCCGTTCACACACAAGAAAAGCACGTAAACACTAGCGGCATACAATGTGGAATTCTGAAGTTTGGAGAGCCTTTGACTCTAGCAAAGTACCATGGTATATACAGATTATGGTCGTTAAAGGAAGGGAACCGAGTGATGCAGCAGAAATGAACAAACAGTAAAAGGATGTGACAAAGTAGACGGAGACACCATTAAGGATAGTGACTGGGATCAGCCTTCACGATGCCAAACATAGGATAGCGGTGCGACCACCGTAGCTGACGAAGCAGAGGCTGTGGAAGATGTACCTTTCTTCTTCAGAAAGTATACAACACGGAATTTGCTTCATGAAAACCAGTCTGACATGAGACAGTTGTTACAGTGTAGCTGCCTAAGCTGTCTGACCTGATTGATAGCTTTCCGTCTCTGTACCCCCATCGTTGTTCGATGCTAGCGAGTAGTTTTAGGTTTTTGAGGCATTTTTGTGAGCAAAGTAGCTGTGTAGGACTAGTAAATACATTACCCGTAATTACAGACTTTCTCAATTTCGCAAAGAATATCGGCTGTTAGATGTTGGATTTGGGAAAAGATCTGCAGAGCTTGGGAGCCCGTCATTCACTTAGCTAAATAATCAGCAGAGTTTGTCAAGGACTTTTCAGCATTGCAGAATGATTTCGAAAAATATAGTAGTAGTCTTGCAAGATATCTTCTTATCCCAATTCTTTATTTAGGGCCATCAAGAAAGGTTAACAGCGATAGGCATTGATAGATAAAAGTGTTATGTGCAAGAGCATGGACCGCAAAATGCAGCAAATATAGAAGTAACCTGCACTTACTGTTTGCGACAACCCGCATTAAAAGCCGCCTGGACTTGCTGTTGCATGGATAGACACCAGAAAAACAGTTCTCCATGCGAATCGAGTAAGTAGGACGAAATCTCCAACAGCATAGCCAAAGGACATGGTGCTTTCCAATGGACGCTGCGGTTCAAGGCAAGCGATTCATGTCAATCAACTGACCGTGCCTGACTGGCGCACGCAACGATTTCACATAATAAGTTTGACAAGGGAGTTAGATGGGATGGTCCAAAAAGGATGCCTATGGTTGTACAACTCAGCCTCGCCGTGGTTGGTCCTTAAGCGAAACACATCATCCTTTCCTTTTCGTTTCCTTCACATTTGGCATTCTGAATCCTCATGAGGAAGTGTCACAAATCCCGATATGATATGCAATTGCATTATGACAGAGACTAGCCTGCCTATGCCTTAGGAGATATATATACGCCATTCCACATAAGCTCCGCCGAACAAGATGTACCCTTTGCCATAGCCATGACTAAATCTAAGAACTCCCACATCGCCCAACATCCGATGCTGAGTCATTAACGTTTACCGTGCCACATTCTAAAAACAAGGTTCCTCCCATTTTACTGTACAACGCCTTAATTTCCTTCAAGTCAAGCCACACTTATTGCCCTTGTCCAGTCAGGAAGAAATCCAAGTCGCTCGGACCGCCCCGACTGTGTTCATTTTCTGCTAGCTGTTCCAACAAACTCAAGAACGGGTCCTTTTCTTCTCTAGAGCCTGTACTATCACCATTACTCCTTCCACCTGGTGTCATGGCTTGCTGGTTCGGATTGTAGGAGAATCCATTGAATGCTTGATCCGAGGTGGGCATCATCTGTGGCATCCCGAACATAGGATCAAAACCTTCTTGCTGGTTTGAGATGGCGACGCTTGAGAAGCTGTAAGGCGGTGAGAAGGGAATGGAGGAAAGAGTAGGCATATTCGGGGTCGGAAATGATGGTAGGCCATTTTGATCCTGTGGTAGTAACTGCTGCTGCTGGGGCATGGGGATTTGATTTTGTTGTAATGGATCTGCTGTCAATGGATTTGATGATATTAGGAGATTTTCCATGTGTGCATTCGTATGTGAGCTTTTGTCAACTTTCCTCCGTGAAGTAGAGCTCGCTTTTCGATTTGACGGACCCTCTCCCGCATTACTGTTCATATTACTGTTCCCGTTCCCATTATCATTCAATACTCGAGGGGCATATAAACCGTGGCCTGTATACGTCTCATGTGCTGTATCGACCGTGACATCGGCAAAAGAAATATGAGCACCGTCGAAGAATTGGCCTAAGGTACTATACCTATCGAAAAAGTCTTCTAAATGGAAGACTGGGGAATAGCGCATCGGATTGCTTGCTAAGGACTTCACCAGCTCTGAATGGCAATTATATATCGTTTGGAGTGTATCTCGCTGATGCTGCACTGAGGCCCAAGCGTACCGCAACTCTGATAACTGTTGCATCTCCCTGGAGAGAAAGTCTGCACTTGCCGAAAAGACATCGCCTTCACGGCCACCCTTATAGTGAGCACCATGCACATGCACTGTACCAGCTGTGCAAATACAATATCCGACGAATGCGGGCCATTCAATTGCCGCTGATTGCTTCCCAAGCTCAACAAGCTCTGCAATGGCGTTTGCATGCAAGAAACACATGTTTGTAGCCTCAATCTGCCACGATTGATGCTGACCAGTTCCAGCTAGTTCCAACAAGTCGATGGGCAAAAACGGCCGATATATCAGACAATGTATGAGATGGTAGACCAGTTTGCTGAGCACCAGCGTCGTGCTATCACTTTGTCCAAATAAGACGTCAATCGAAGTAAAAACGTCCTGAGTCCCGGACGCCCATATATCAAGTTCTTGCCTTATTTTTGAAAGGTTCGACAACGAGTGCCACGGAAAATGTGAATCGCCTTTCACACCTCCAGCCGCTAGATATCGGTTTGTGATTCCAAGTATCCGTACGATATCTATAAGCATACCACTGCTCCCTTGGCTTTTCTTACCAGTTCCTGAACCATACTGCAAATTAGATCCGTTCTGAAAGTATTCGCCCTCAATCGGTAATGCTGCTTCATTCGGAGACCATGAAGGTAAGCGTAACACAATTGCCCTATCTGCAATCAGCGAAGGCCGCTTAGATCCGCATGCTGTAAACCGATCGATGAGGTAGCAGGTCCAGAATAACCGTCGTCGCATCTCGCGTTCGACAGGTGTGACTTTTATATTTGCATCAAGTTCGCGGTGTAATTCGAGGGCTACTGCCATCCCAATACCACTAGCTACGGGATGTTAGGAATCTTTTATAAGTCGATAAGTCATTCTTAACTTACATAGAAGCATATATGCCTTCTTGCCTTTTCCGGCGGCAATAAAAGTCACCGACAGTAGGAGGAGTGTCTGTAAGTTATCGATAGAAGGATCATCGATATCCAATTCGGCACGCGCACTGATGGCATAGTCCTCGCTCAATTTGACAGCAGCTTGATAG
>Ga0335075_10001838_pt1 | contig 34500 bp, 32 predicted proteins | sample Lox_Sample_24_FD_206723 | JGI IMG/M metagenome (GOLD analysis project Ga0335075, IMG submission 206723) | Soil microbial communities from Loxahatchee National Wildlife Refuge, Florida, United States - Lox_Sample_2.4 | ecosystem: Environmental > Terrestrial > Soil > Wetlands | place: USA...
GTTGCGGGCGATCTGCACCAAGCCGGGCTCAAGCGCGGCGAGCGGGTTGCGGTGTGGCTGCCGAACCGGGTCGAGGCGGTAGCGGTGTTGCTCGCCTGTTCGCGCCAAGGTTATGTCTGCAACCCGTCACTGCACCGCAATTATCGCGTCGCCGAGATCGTCGAATTGCTGGTGCGCACCCGCGCCGCGGCGTTGTTTGCCGAGCCCGGCCATGGCGCCGACGCCGATATTGCCGACATCTTCGCCGCCGCCCGGGCGTTGCCGTCGCTGCGCCGCAGTTACACGCTCGGCGCCGGCCCCGCCGATGCGGCGCCGTTTCCGGCCGGACCCGCGCCGCTGCCGCCGGCCGATACGGACCCTGACAAGATCGCCTATCTCGCCTTCACCTCCGGCACCACCGGCACGCCCAAGGGGGTCATGCATTCGGACAACACGCTGCTGGCGAACGGCCGGGTCATGGTCGCCGATTGGGGCCATGACGAGCATTCGGTACTGTTGAGCCTGAGCCCGATGAGCCACCACATCGGTGCTGTCGCGATCGAGCAGATGCTGGTTGCGGGGCTGGAGCTCGTCGTCAACGCGCCGCCTGCGGGGATGACGCCGCTCGACTGGATCGTCGAGGCCGGCGCCACCTATGTGATGGGGGTGCCGACCCATGCGATGGATGTCCTCGGCGAGATGCGACAGCGCCGGCTCGACCGGCTCGGCCGGGTCAAAACCTTCTACATGGCCGGCTCGCCGATCCCGCGCGAGACCGCGCAAGCCTTTCTCGACCGGGGTGTCGTGCCGCAGAACGTCTATGGCATGACCGAGAACGGCTCGCATCAATACACCTTGCCCGACGATGATCCGAAGACGATCGTCGAGACCTGCGGGCGCGCCTGTGCTGCTTACGAGATCCGCATCTGGGACCCGGACAATCCTGATATCGAGGCCGAACCCGGGGCGGTCGGCGAGATCGGCGGGCGCGGCGCCTGCCTGACCTTGGGCTATTTCGACGATCAGCAGGCGACCGAGGAATCGTTCAACCGTGGGGGCTGGTTTATGAGCGGCGATCTGGGCCGGCTCGACGCGAAGGGCTGCCTCGAAATCGTCGGCCGCAAAAAGGACCTGATCATCCGCGGCGGGCGCAACATCCATCCGGCGCGGATCGAGGATCTGGCGATGCGCCATCAGGCGATCGCCCGCTGCGCTGCTTTTGCGGTCGCCGATCAGCGGCTCGGCGAGAAGGTCTGTCTCGCGGTCATTTTGCACGAGGGCGAGACGGTTGCACCTGACGAGCTGCTGGCGCATCTCGATCGCGTGGGGCTGTCGCGCTACGACATGCCCGAATATTTCCTGTCGCTGCACGAATTTCCGCTGACCGCGAGCGGCAAGATCCTGAAGCGCGAGCTGGTCGAATGGGTGCGGGCCGGGCGCATCGCGCCGGTCGCGATCCGCTGGGGCCGGTCGTGACGATCCGTGTGAGCCGGAGCGACGAGCTGGCGCTGGTCACGCTCGACCGGCCGGCGGCGCTGAACGCGCTCGATTTTGCCATGTTGCGCGAGCTCGCCGCCGCATTTGACGAAATCGCCTCGGGCGATGCCCGCGCGCTGCTGATCACCGGTGCCGGCGACCGGGCGTTCTGCGCCGGCGCCGATGTCGCCGAGCTCGTCGGCCGTTCGCTCGCCGCGGCGCGCGCCGACGCCGCTTTTGGCCAGGCGACGCTGGCGAAGCTCGACACTCTGCCGATCCCGTCGATCGCGCTCGTCAACGGCTACGCCTTGGGCGGCGGGCTCGAACTAGCGCTCGCCTGCACGTTTCGCATCGCCGCACCGGGGGCCCGGCTCGGGCTGCCGGAAATCAAGCTCGGCCTGATCCCGGGCTATGGCGGAACCCAGCGCCTGCCGCGGCTCATCGGTGCGGCCCGCGCGCTCGACATGATCCTGACCGGCCGCGTCGTCGCTGCTGACGAGGCGCTCGCGATCGGCCTCGTCAACCGCGTCGCCGCCGGCGATCTCTTCGAAGCCGGCACGAGGTTTGCGTGCGAGATGACCGGGTTCAGCCAAGCCGCGCAGCGTCTCGCCCGCGAGGCCGTTCGCCGCGGTCTCGATGCCTCGCTGACCGAGGGCCTGGCGATCGAAGCCGACCTCAGCGCCGCTGCCTTTCAGACCGCCGACGCCGGCGAAGGCATCACCGCCTTTCGCGAAAAGCGCAAACCGATCTTCCGCGACCGCTGATCCCGGATCAGAAACCGCGGCGCGGCTGCAACCGGCGATAGGCCTCGCCGTCATCGACGTCTTCGAGCGTGTCGGCAAAACCGATCGTGATCCGGCGCGGCAGCCCTGCGAGAGTATCGGCGAGCGCGTGCGGGCTCGACCAACGCACCCGGCGGAACAGCAGTCGAAGGGACGCCGGCCGGCGGATGCCAACGAGCCAGAAGCCGCCATCGGCCGCCGCACCGAAAACCAATTGATGGGCGCGCAGTTGACGAAAGCCGGCGGCGACATGACGGGCGGCGAGTGCGGGGATGTCGCTGCCGATCAGCACCGCGGGTCCCGTTCCGGCATCGGCGAGCGCGCGGCGCATGCGCTGGCCGAGATCGCCGCCGGCTTGCCCGGAAATTTCCACGCGGCGGTTCCAGCGCCGGGCCTGTCGCGATGCGTGGTCCGGGGTCACCGCGATCCGCAGACGCCAGCGCGGGTCGGCGGCGAGCCGGCGCAGCAACAGCGCAATCATCGCCCGCTCGAAGCGCAGCGCGGCGAGGTCGCCGATCTCGGCGGCGAGGCGGCGCTTGCCGCGTCCGAGTGCGGGGGCACGGACGAACAGAATGAGTTGTTGCGGCATCCGCCGTGCACCGCGGGGTCAGCGATAGAGCCGCGTGATCCGCGCGGGCGCCAGACCGGCGAAATAAAGCGACAGGCAGAGAAGGTTGCGCAATGGTCGACGCCAGTAACCTTCGCGGCGATAGCGCCCGGCCGAGGCAACGCAGCTGGCGCCGATCGGCATCAGGCGGTGGCGGCCGAGGCGGCGGGCCAGTTCGACATCCTCCATCAGCGGCAACGGCGCAAACCCGCCGACCGCATCGTAGAGATGGCGGCTGATCAGCAGGCCCTGATCGCCATAGGGCAAGGCCAGGATGCGGCAGCGCCAGGCGACGATCCGCTCGATGCGCCGTGCCGCGCCGGCCGGGTCGTCGAGCGCAAGAGCGAAATAGCCGGCACGCGCCGATGCTCCGGGTGCCGTGATGAAATCGCCGACCGCTCGCGCCCAGCCCGGTTCGAGGCGGCAATCGGCGTGCAGGAACAACAGCCACTCACCCGACGCAGCGACCGCTCCGGCGGCGAGTTGGGTCCCGCGGCCGCGTGCGCCGGTGATCACCCGCACCCCGGCCGTGGCAGCAGTCGCGGTGGTGACAGTCGGATCGTCCGACCCGCCATCGGCGATGATGATCTCGCCGATCGGCCCGGCGTAACGCAGGCTGCGCAGGGTCTGCGGCAGCGTCGCCGCCGCGTTCAGCGTCGGGATGATGACCGAGAGCCGAGAAAGTTCTTGTATTGTTCGCATCCGGGGTGCAATCTCGCAGGCATGGATATGCCGGGCATGATCGGGCCGCACAAGGGGCGTGGCGCGCCGAGCAACGACAGCGGCCGTTTCGAAGCCGAGCGGCGGGTGGCGTTCGACGATGGCTGGGGTGCCGCCGACATGGAGCCGCTGCCGCTCAACACCACGCTGACGATCGATGCGACACGCACGATCATTGCCCGCAACGAGTCGCCCGATATCGGCTTCGACCGGTCGATCAACCCGTATCGCGGTTGCGAGCACGGCTGTATCTATTGCTACGCGCGGCCGAGCCACGCCTATCTCGGCTTGTCGCCTGGTCTCGATTTCGAGAGCCGGCTGTTCTACAAGCCGCGGGCGGCGGAGCTGCTCGCCGCCGAATTGCGCAGGAAGGGGTATGCCTGCCGCCCGATCGCGCTCGGCAGCAATACCGATCCATATCAGCCGGTCGAGCGCCGGCTCGGCATCACCCGCGCGATCCTCGACGTGCTGCGCGAGTTTCGCCATCCGGTCACGATCGTCACCAAATCGGCGCTGATCCGGCGCGACCTCGATATCCTCGCCGAGATGGCAAAAGACCGGCTGGCGGTCGTGACGGTTTCGGTGACGACGCTCGACCGGGCGCTGGCGCGGCGGATGGAACCGCGCGCGGCGACCCCCGAGCGCCGTTTGGAGACGATCGCAGCGCTTGTCGAGGCGGGGGTCCCGACCGGCGTCCTGAGCGCGCCGATGATCCCGGCGCTCAACGACAGCGAGATGGAGCAGATCCTCGCGCGGGCGCGCGCGGCCGGCGCCAGTTCGGCCGGGTACACGCTGCTGCGCCTGCCGCTCGAGCTGAAAGGGTTGTTCCGCGAGTGGCTCGAAGCGCATGTCCCGGAGAAGGCTGCGCATGTGCTCTCGCTGGTCGCCCAGACCCATGGCGGCCGGCTTTATGAATCGACCTGGTCCAAGCGAATGACCGGCACCGGTCCCTACGCCGACATGCTGCGGGTGCGGTTCGATCGCGTCTGCCGCAAGCTCGGGTTCAATCAGCGCGGCACGGCCACCCTCGACACCAGTCGTTTTCGCCCGCCGCCACAGCCCGGCGATCAGCTCAGCCTGTTCTGAACACCGCCATGTCCGGCCCGGCGCAAGACGGCGAACCCGGCAAGAAACGCCGCGAGCATGGCGAGACTTCCCGGTTCGGGCACAAACTCGACGGCGAGATCGCCAAACCCGCAGAGCTGGTTCGGCCCCGGACAGCCCGCGAGCGTGAGCTGCGTGACCAATGCGCCGGACGCGTCGAACACCCAGAATGTCGACGGGACGTCTTCGACATTGCCGGCAAAATAGTCCGTCCCGTCAAAAGCGACGCCGCTGAACCCGAAATTGTCGGTCGGTGTCAGGAACTCGGTCGCCAGCAGCTGGCCGGTGGCGCTGAACTCGTTGTAAGGGCCTTCGTCGTTGCCCTGGTTGGCGACAAAATTGCCGCCGACGAACTCGAGCCCGGCGCGGCCGTCGGTGAACGGCCCGTTGACGGCGGTGGGCACCAGGGTCAGCGTGTTCACCAGAGTTCCGCCCAATGTGTACTGATAGACATTCTCGGTGGCGGCGCTGTTTCCGGTCGCCGCAAGGTAGAGATAGGTGCCGTCGGAGGTGATCGCGCTGATGCCGGGCAGCCCGGTCGCGAATGCCACGCCGAGATTGGCGCCGCTCGGGTTTGTCACAAACACGGAGCCAGAATTCCTGACGCCATAATAGATCGTCGAGCCGAGGATCGCGATGCCGCCGGGTCCGCCGCCCTGCGCCGCCGGGTCGGGGACCGTGAAGGAGTTGATCAGGGTCCCGGTGCCGGCCGCGACATCGAGGTCCCATTCATCGAGGGTCGGCCCGGGCGAACCGCGGCCGTCGCTGGCCCACAGGATCGTGTCGGCTCGTGCCGCTGCGGATGCCAGCACACACAGGCCCGTCGCCACCAATACCGACAATGCCTGTCGGGCCGACGATCCCCCGCAACCTGCGCATCGCGTTGGTAATGTCCACCGGCTTCTCCGCGAAAGCCGCATCTGCGATGATCGCATAGTGGCGGTTCCAATGGCCGGCGGTCAATCGCCGCGGCAGGCGCGCAAAGCACCTTGCCGTTATGCAATCGAGGTGTTTAGGCTGCCCACCCGCCGCGATCCGACAGCGAACGCTACGAAAAAGGCCAGCATCATGATCTGCGATGTCCATGCGCATTACACACCGAAGAATTTCAGCGAGTTCATGGGTGACCGCTTCGCTTCGCCGGTTCACCTGCCGGTCAAGCGCGGCATGGCGCGCCACCCGTTCTCGGATTCGCCGGAGGACATCCAGGGACGGTTCGAATTGATGGACGCTGCCGGGGTCGAAAAGCAGGTCCTGTCGCCAAACCATCCGCCCTATCTGCCGGACGAGGCCGAATGCGTCAAAGCGGTGCAGATGCTGAACGACGGCTACGCCGATCTCGCGCATCGCTATCCAAAGCGCATCGCCTCCTACGTCATGCTGCCATTGCCGCATATCGACGCGGCGCTGCGCGAGATGGAGCGCGGCTTTGACCAGCTGGGCTGTGTCGGCGTCAACATGAACATCATTTGCTTGAACCGCTCGGTCGCCGAGACCGAGTTCGAGCCGATCTATGCCGAGATGAACCGGCGTGGCGCGATCCTCTTTGTTCATCCGGCGGGTAGCGGCATCTGCTCGCCCTTTATCACCGGCTATCGCTACACCGGCTCGGTCGGCACCTCGCTCGAAGACGCGACCTTTGTGCTGCACATGATCGCCCGGCAGATCCCGCACCGCTATCCCAACATCAAATTCATCGTGCCGCATCTGGGCGGACCGATCCCGATGTTGCTGAACCGGCTCGACAAGCAGGGCCAGAGTGCCAACGGGCATCCGAACCTGGCCGAAGCCCCCTCGGTCACCGCCAAGAAATTCCATTACGATACCGTGTGCTACGGCTCGAAGGCGGCGTTCACTTGTGCGCTCGAAGCCTTTGGCGCCGACCATCTGGTGACCGGCAGCGATTATCCGGTCTTGCAGGATTATGAGGCTTATAGCGAGACCTTCGGCTATATCAGCCGGCTCGGGCTGGACCCGGCCGATCTCGACAAGATACTGAACCACAACGCACAGCAGCTGTTCGGCTTTGCGCATTAACATGCGCTCTCGACGCTTTGCGCGACAAGCTTGAACAGCATCGCCATCTCTCGCAGAGGTTCAGTCGCAGAACGACATCGGCGCGAGCGCGGCTCCCCGAACCTGCTGGTGGCCTGAATTAGACATATCGCACTCCTTTTTCCGTCGCCCCCGCGAAAGCGGGGGTCCAGGGCCGCATCCGCAGTGCTTGCGCCCTTGAGTGCCCGCTGTCGCGGACATGACGGTAATTGTGCGTACGATCTGTCAGAATGGGGCCACTCGCTCGCGTAGCTCGGGCGAGGAAAATTTGGTGACCGGCAACCACCGGCGACATATTTGCGCAATGCGCGCTATGGTACTATTCGGGTACCGCGCGGGTCAGTACGCGAACGGGGGGAAAATGCCATGACTAGTCGCCTGTCGCGGGTTCTTGCGGTCACCACTCTTGCCGCTGCCGCGGTTGTGCCGGCCGCGCGCGCGGCGGTCATCACCCAGACGATGACCGCGGACCTTTCCCTCGGCGGCTCGGCGTCGCTCGATTTCGCGAGCTTCGATCCAACCCTCGGCACCTTGACCGATGTAACCGCAACCCTCAGCGGTAATGTAACAACATCTGTTGATATCCGCAACGATACAGCCGAAGCCCAGAACGACGTCCAGGCCTTGTATCCGGGAAAGCCTAAGATATCGGGTCCCGGAGATTTATCGGTGGAGGACGAGTATTTTACGACTTGTTACACCGCTATTGGTTCTCAGGGAACTTCTTCATGTCACGCCAGCGCGAGCTATGGCCCAACCTCGCAGTCGGGTATCGCCCCACTGACGGACTATACGGCCGCCGGTGGATCGATCCCCATCGATATTAGGGATGCGGTCAGCAGCGCCCGAGTTTCCTACGCCAGCCCGGGACCCCTAAGTTGCTGTGTGTTGGGAACACCGACAGGAACCGACGATGCGAGCGTGACGTTGCAATATACCTATACGCCAGCGGCGCCGGTCCCGGAACCGCCGAGCCTCGCGCTGCTCGCCGCCGCGCTGGCCATCCTTCTGCCGTGGTCACGGGGAATGTCGCGGCTCAGGGTCAATGGCTGATCGGGCCGAGGCGGTGCTATACCCATAGCGTCACCATCTGATCGGCGGAGTGTCGATAGCGGGGAGGGAGTAATTCCAGGAGAAGAGCCCCTCGGCTTTGCCGCCGAGCACGATGCGCCGATCCCCTACATGCAGCGCACGCGGGACTATTATCAGGCGCTCGGCTATGGGGCGCCCTATCGCTGGGCGCATTACGCGGCGGCGCCGTTTCAGCCTCTGGCGAAGCCGCTCGCCCGCTGCCGCGTCGCGCTGGTGACGACCGCGGCACCCTATCAGCCGGGCAAGGGCGACCAGGGTCCGGGGGCGGCTTACAACGCCGCGGCAAAATTCTACCGGGTCTATTCGGCGGACACGGCGGGCGAGCACGATCTGCGGATCTCGCATGTCGCCTACGACCGGGCGCACACCACCGCGGAGGACAGCAACACCTGGTTCCCGCTGCCGCAGTTGCGGCAAATGGCGGCGAATGGTCGGATCGGCGAGGTGGCGCGCCGCTTTCACGGGATTCCGACCAATCGCAGCCAGCGCCAGACGCTCGAACGCGACTGCCCCGAATTGCTGGCGCACTGCCGCGCCGACGAGATCGATGCCGCCGTTTTCGTACCGAATTGCCCGGTGTGCCATCAGACCGTAAGCCTCGCCGCGCGATGTCTCGAGGAGCACGGCATCGCCACGGTGGTGATGGGCTGCGCCAAGGACATCGTCGAATATTGCGGGGTGCCGCGCTTTCTGTTCAGCGATTTTCCGCTTGGCAATTCGGCGGGCAGGCCGCACGACCCACCCTCGCAGGTTTTTACTCTCGAACTCGCGCTGCGCGTCCTCGAAGCAGCACCCGCGGCGCGGACCACGGTGCAGTCACCGCTCAACTGGTGCCGCGACCCGTCATGGAAGCTCGACTACTGCAATATCGAGCGGCTGTCGCCGGCAGAGAGCGAGATGCTGCGCCGCGAATTCGACCGGCAGAAAGACATCGCCAAGACCGTACGCGATGTCGCGATGCCGGCACCGGCGGCGACCCAGTAAATCATCGGCAATCCGCGAGCGGCCCGAGTGCCCGTGCCCGGCTGTCGCCGGTGGGATGTCCCTACCAAGCGCAGCTCCAACTTGGTCCAAGACTCGAAATAAACAGGCGAACGAAAAATTGGGGGAACTCTTGGCGCTTTTTTTCGTTCACGCGGTTCACCGAAGCGACGCCATAATGTTGGGTAGCCGAGACCGCAAGTTTGCTCAAGACGGTGCGTGTCGCGATATTTTCTTTTGGACGGAAAGAAACGGGGCTGTATGGTGCCAAAGGCGCTCCGGCATTGAGGGGGACAATCATGACCGAGGGCAGCAAGGCAATGGGCAAAAGCCCAAATTCGCTCCGCAACGCGGCCTCCGCGCTCGTCGCGATCGTCGTCTTCGCCGCTCTGTTCGTTGCCGGCCCGAGGGCTGGCGCCGCGGCTCCGATGCAGCTGACCTATCGCGTGACCCATTCGGTCTTCGGCGATATCGGCACCTATATCAATACGATCGAGCCGACCAGTGCCGGCACCACGGTTCAGACCCGGGCGCATTTCGTTGTCAAGATGCTCGGGGTCAAGCTGTACAGCGAGGATGCCGAGCGCACCGAGCAGTGGCGCGGCGACCGGCTCGTTTCATACCATAGCGTCACCAGCAAGGGCGGCAATTCGACCGTGGTTCAGGGCAAGGCGGAGGGCAACCGGTTTGTGATCTCGTCGCCGCAAGGCACGATTACCGCGCCGGCAATGGTCCGGCCGGCAAATCCCTGGTCACCCAACTTTCTCGACTCGCATACGATGATGCGCCCGGACAGCGGCCGCCTCGAACAGGTGCGCATCAGCGGCGGCGAGACGGCCGTCGTGCCGATCAACGGCGTGCCGGTCCGCACCCGGCAATATGAAGTCGATGGCAGCGCCCGCTACACGGTGTGGCTCGACAGCCAGGGCGTGCCGGTCAGGTTTATCGTCGATGACGATAGCGGCAAGGTCACCTTCACTCTCGCCCATTGCCTCGGTTGCGGCCCCGACGGCTCCCAACTGGGCATGAAATAGCCGCCGCCGTGGCTGCGTCGCTGAACCCTCCGGTGCCGCAGCGGCTTTGCGCCGATCGGGGCTGCGGCGGGTTGCTGGTCGAGGCCGCTGCGATACCGCGGGACGCATCCGTTCCCGGCCCGGCGGTTCCTGCTGCTACGCTGCGATGATGCCGGCACGGTTTCTGTCGGTCGGCGATTGCGCGCTGACCGTCGAATTCGGCGATCGCGTCGACCACGCCGTCAACGACGCGGTACTGCGCCTCGACCACGCGCTGCGGGCGCAGCCACCGGCGGGGCTGATCGAGGCGGTGCCGACCTTCCGTTCGCTGACGATCCATTATGATCCGTCGGCGACCTCGCGCGCCGCACTCGAACGCGCCGTAGCACATCTCGTGGACCGGACCGACGTCCGGCGGCGCGACGTCCGGTACTGGCGGGTGCCGGTCTGCTACGAGGGTGTGTGCGCTCCCGATCTTGAAGAAGTGGCGCGGTTGACGCGGCTCGCGCCAGCCGAGATCGTCGCCCTGCATTACGCACCGTGCTATCGCGTCTACATGCTGGGGTTCCTGCCTGGTTTTCCCTATCTGGGGGATCTACCCGAGGCGCTGAGACTGCCGCGGCGGGCCGAGCCTCGGCTGCGGGTCCCGGCCGGCTCGGTGTCGATCGCAACATCGCTGACCGCGATCTATCCTTATGAGAGCCCCGGCGGCTGGCATCTGGTCGGAATGACGCCGATCCGCCTGTTCGACCCGGAGCACTCGCCCCCGGCGCTGTTGGCGCCGGGCGACGCGGTCGTGTTCGAGCCGATCGACACCGCGAGCTTTGCCGCGATCCGCAGCGCGGTCGCGGCTGATGAATACCGGGTCGAAAGCATACCCTTGGACGAATGCCCGCCGGGTTGAGGGTCCTGAGCGCCGGTCTCCACACCACGGTTCAGGATCTCGGCCGGACCGGCTGGCAGCGGCTGGGAGTGCCGGTCTCGGGCGCGCTCGACGGTGTCGCCCTGCGCCTCGGCAACGCGCTTGTCGGCAATCCGCCCGGAATGGCGGGGCTCGAATTCCTCTATAGCGGCGCCGAGCTCGAAATTGCCGCCGATGCGGTGCGGATTGCGCTTGCCGGCAGCGGTGCTGCCGTGCTGTCGCTTGCCGAGGGCGCTCGCGCGGTGGCGGGCTGGCAGAGCATGACGCTCGAACGCGGCGAACGGATCAGGATCGTGCTCGGCCGGGACGCGGTGTGCGCCTATCTGGCGCTCGAGGGCGGCATCGCCGTGCCCCCGGTGCTCGGCAGCGCCTCGACTTATGTGCGCGGCGGGTTCGGCGGCTTCGGCGGGCGCGCCCTGCGGGAAGGCGATGTCGTGCCCCTGGCGCTCGCGCACGCCCCGCCGCGCGTCGAATTGCGGCTGCCGACACCACCCGCCGGAGCGGCCGGCGACCCGGTCCGAATCGTGCTCGGGCCGCAATGCGACTGCTTTACCGACGAGGCGGTGGCGGCTTTGCTCGCCGCCGAATTCCGGGTGTCGAAAAGCGCCGACCGCATGGGCATGCGGCTCGACGGTCCGGCGCTGCGCCATCGTCGCGGCTGGGATATCGTGTCCGACGCGATCGCGACCGGGGCGATCCAGGTGCCGGGTTCGGGGCAGCCGATCCTGTTGCTGGTCGATCATCAGACGACCGGCGGCTATCCGAAGATCGCGACCGTGATCTCGGCCGATCTGCCGGTCGTTGGCCGCCGGCGTCCCGGCGACGTCATTCGCTTTACCGCGGTGACCATCGAGGAGGCCGAGCAGCTCGCGCGCGAGCAAAAACATTGGCTCGAAGAACAGATCGCGGCGCTGGAACCGGCGCTCGCCAGCGGCGGTCTCGATCTCGCCTCGCTCTATGCCGGCAATCTGATCAGCGGTGTGGTTAGCGGCAGCGAATGAGGCGCGCCGCTGGCGGCGGGCGGTGCGTCGCGCTAATTTTGCGACGCCGCCAATTCGAGGCCTCACGCGATGGCACGGCAGAGCTATGTCCACGGCGCCAGCGATACCCCGCTGCTCGGCGAGACGATCGGCGTTTATTTCGACCATGCGGCAGAACGCTATGGCCCGCGCGACGCGCTCATTGTGCGCCATCAGCAGATCCGCTGGAGCTGGCGCGCGCTCCAGGAACGCGTCGATGCGTTTGCTGCCGGCCTGTTGGCCCTCGGTCTTCAGCCGGGCGAGCGGATCGGCATCTGGTCGCCGAACAATGCCGAATGGGTGGTAACCCAGTTCGCCACCGCCAAAGCCGGGCTGATCCTCGTCAACATCAATCCGGCCTACCGGGTGACCGAGCTCGAATACGCGCTGAACAGGGCCGGTTGCGCGGCCTTGATCACCGCCGCCCGGTTCCGGAGCAGCGACTATCTGGCGATGCTCGGCGAGCTGGCGCCCGAGCTGGCGGCCGCCCCGGCCGGCGAGTTGCGCTCGGCGCGGCTTGCGGCATTGCGCCTCGTCATCGTCATCGGCGACGAAGGCGCGCCGGGCACCCTCGCTTTCGAGGCTGTTTACCGGCTCGCAGGTGCCGCCGAGCGCGACCGCCTCGCCCGGCTCGCCGCGGAACTGCAATTCGACGACCCGATCAACATCCAGTTCACATCCGGCACCACCGGGTTCCCGAAGGGCGCCACGCTGACCCACCACAGCATTCTCAACAACGGCTTTTTTATCGGTGAGGCGATGCGGCTCGGGCCGCGCGACCGGCTGTGCATTCCGGTGCCGCTCTATCACTGCTTCGGCATGGTGCTGGGCAACCTCGCCTGTCTGACGCACGGCGCGACGATGGTATTCCCCGGCGAGGGTTTCGATCCGCTCGCCACCCTCGAAACGGTGGCGGCCGAGCGCTGCACCGCGCTGCACGGGGTGCCGACGATGTTCATCGCCGAGATGGATCATCCCGAATTCGCCAGGTTCGACCTCTCCTCATTGCGCACCGGGATCATGGCCGGCAGCCCGTGCCCGATCGAGGTCATGAAGCGCGCGGTCGAGCGCATGCATCTCGCCGAGATCACGATCGCCTATGGCATGACCGAGACCAGCCCGGTCAGCTTCCAATCCTCGGTCGACGATCCGATCGAGCGCCGCGTCTCGACGGTCGGCCGGGTCCATCCGCATGTCGAGGCCAAGATCGTCGATGCCGCGGGTCGGATCGTGCCGCTGGGCACACCAGGCGAATTATTGACCCGCGGCTATCTGGTCATGCTCGGCTATTGGGATGACGCAGAAAAAACCCGCGAGGCGATCGACCCGGCGCGCTGGATGCGGACCGGCGACTTGGCGACGATCGACGACGCGGGCTATTGCAACATCGTCGGCCGGATCAAGGACATGGTGATCCGCGGCGGCGAGAATGTCTATCCGCGCGAGGTCGAGGAGTTTCTTTACCAGCATCCGAAGATCCAGGATGTGCAGGTTATCGGCGTGCCCGACCAGCACTATGGCGAGGAACTGTGCGCGTGGGTGCGGCTGCATGACGGCAGAACCGCGACCGAGGACGAGATCCGAGCCTTCTGCCAAGGCCGGATCGCGCATTACAAGATCCCGCGCTACGTCAAGTTTGTTGATGCATTTCCGATGACGGTGACGGGCAAGGTGCAGAAATTCCGGATGCGCGAGGAAAGCATCGCGGAACTGGGCCTCAGCGCGGAGCTGACCGCCTGAAACCCGCTTGCGTCACGCTCAGGCCAATTCGGCCCCCGGTTCGCTGACCGCTTCCAATTGGCCGATCGTCTCCTTGCCGAACAGGACCGGGACAAAGGCGCCGATCGAGGCGATGACCACCAGGGTGCCGAAGAATATCGTGGGTGAGCCGGTATAGGGCTCCAGCATGAAGGGTGCCACCACGCCGGCCATGAACCGACCGCACGATTCGCCGAAATATTGCCCGCGCCCGCGCAACGCTGTCGGGAACTGCTCGGAGAGGTAGACCCGGACCGCTGGAAATGTCGACAAAACCGTGAAACCGGTGATCAGCGCCCCGGCGATAAACACGACATTCGCGTAGCGCCCCGCCGAATGCGCCATTGCCATCGCCAAAAGTCCGGGAAGCGAGCCCGCGAGGCAATAGGTGATCGTCCATCGCCGCCCGAGCACTTCCATCAGGAATCCGGTAAAACCCTTGCCGGGGATGCTCGCCATGAACACCAGCGAACTCAGCCCGAAGCTGAGGGAGACCGCGGCGCCCTGGTCGATCAGGGCCTTTGGCAGCAGCACCGAGATCGTGAAGAACGAGACTTGCGCACAGACGAGGCTCAGGATGCCGACGACGGTCCAGCGCAGCTGACCGCGGCGAAACAATGCGCGAAGCGGCGGCAACGGCTCGTGTGATAGCGCGAGGTTCTCGCCGAGTGCCGCGATCGTCAGCGGCGCCACGCGATTGCCGCAGCGGGCGATGATCCGGTTGACCACGGCGATCGCAGCACCGGGATTGCCCCGCCGCAAGTGCCAGCGCGGGCTCTCCGGGATCGCCAGATAGACCAGGAGCGGCACGACAAAGAGCCCGAGGATGGCCGGCAGCGCCAACAGGCGGAAGCCGTTCGGATTGCCGGCGACCAGAAAGCCGACCAGCGGCACCAGCGTGAAGGAACTCGCCAGCATCATCTCGTAGATCGCACCGTAAGTGCGCCGGTGCTGCGCCGGCATCAGTTCGGCGGCAATCGGAAACGGCGCCGAGGCGGCAAAGCCGATGGCCAGTCCGGTCAACAGGCGAATGACGATCAGATGCCCGCCATTTTGGGCGAGCGGGATCAACAGGGTGAAGAGGTTGATCCCGGCCACGCCGAGCAGCATGACGGTGCGGCGGCTCCAATGATCGGAAATCGCCGCGGCCACGAACCCGCCAAAGCACGCTGCGAGGCTCGACGCGATGGCGAGTAAGCGGATTTCGCCGGGGGTGATGTGCAGCGGGCGCTTGGCGAGCACCAGCAGCGTGCCGGTCATCGAGCCGTCATAGCCGTCGACCAGGGCGACAAGCCCCAGCACGACGATCACTCCCAGGTGAAACGGGCTGAACGGGATGCTGTCGAGCTTGCCGCCGAGCACGTGGCTCGCCGGAACTGCCGCTGCGGGGGTGCCGGAGGCTTCTGCCATGGCGCTTTTGGGTCGGTGTGCCGTTTTTGCAGACGCCGCCCGGTGCTCCGCGGCGTCAGGCCAGTTCGGGCAGGACCTCGGTGAAGGTCTCGAGATTGCCGAGGGTCTCTCGGCCGAGCGCGAACGGGACGCACGCGCCGATCAGCACCGCGACGATCATCGTGCCAAAGAAGATCGTCGGCGAGGCGGTGTGCGAGACCATCACAAAAGGCACGATCACACCGGCGAAGATCCGGCCGAACGATTCTCCGAAAAAATGACCGCGGCCACGCAGCGAGGTCGGAAACTGCTCCGACAGATACATCCGCACCGCCGGGAAGATCGACAGCGTGGTAAAGCCGGTGATCAGCGCGCCGACCGAAAACACCCCGGTCGCTGCGGTACCGGTCTTGTGCGCCAGCACCATCAGCAACAGCCCCGGGATCGACAGCAGGAACGCGCCGGTGATGGTCCAGCGCCGGCCGATGATCTCCATGATGAAGCCGTTAAACAGCTTGCCCGGAATGCTGGCGGCGAACACCAGCGAGCTCAGCCCGAAGCTCAGCGCGACCGCCGCACCCTGGCTGACCAGCGCCTTTGGCAGCAGGATCGCGATCAGGTAATAGACGGTGCCGGCGAACAACCCGCACAGGATCCCGACTGCGGTCCAGCGGAACTGACCCGGAGCAAACAGTTTCCAAAACGACGGCAGTTCCTCCGGTGCCCGCTCCCGGCCGGAACCGAGATCGCTGAGCGTCAGCTGCGGTACGCGATTGCCGCAACGCCGGATGATCAGGTTGACGTTGTCGACCGCATGTTGCGCCCGGCCGCGCCGCAACAGCCAGCGCGGGCTCTCCGGGATCAGGAAATAGATCAGCACCGGAGCGATGAACAGCGTGACCCCGCCGGGCAATCCGACCAGCTGGAAGCCCCGCGGGTGGTTCGCCAGGATAAAGCCGACAAACGGCAGCAGCGTGAACGCCATCGCCAGCATGGTTTCGTAGATCGCGGCATAGGTGCGCCGGTGCTGCGCCGGCATCAGCTCGGCGGCAATCGGGAACGGGGCTGAGATCGTAAAGCCGAGAAAGAACCCGGTGATCAGCCGCAGCACGAACAGCTGCTCAAAACTATGCACGAGCAGGATCAGCAGCGTGCACAGGGTGCTCAGGATCACACCGACCTGCATCACCGCAAGGCGGCTGATGCGATCGGACATCCCGGCCGCGGCAAAGCCGCCGATGACGACGAGGAAGGTAGGCCAGGTCGCCAGGGCGCGCACCGCGTCAGGCGCCATATGCAGAGGTCCCTTGGCGAGCACCAGCAGCGAGCCGGTCAGTGCAAGGTCGTAACCTTCGATAAAACCGACAAAGCCGAGCACCAGGATGATGACCACGTGATAGGCGCTGAACGGCACGCTGTCGAGCTTGCGACCGAGCAAGTGGCTGGGCGGGACGGCCTGCACGGCGGCCGGGCTGGTTGCGGTCACGCGGTTTCCTCCTTGTTGTTCCACAGGCCGTGTTGTTCTACAGGCCGTTGATCCGGCTCTTATGCCCATCGTGCCCGTTTTCCGGCGCGTGCTCAAGCGCCGACGGACCGTGGCCGGCGGGTCCCGCACACGGGCCGCGTCGGTGCCCGTGTCGGCGAGAGTGGCCCGGCTCGCGCCTGGTGTCATACGTTGCGGGGATGGGAACAGGCGGCCCGCGGCTATCGTTATGCGACGGCGGCGGGGGTCCGACCGCCCCGGAGAGCTGGTGCCGGGATATCTCAATCTCGAGAAGGAATCGCGGTGAGAACAAAATCGATTGCTGGCGGCGTGCTGGCGGCCGGGATGATCCTGGCGCTGGCCAGCTGCACCAACCCCTATGATCCCGCCCAGCGCGCAGTCGGCGGCGGCCTGATCGGTGCCGGTGCCGGGGCGGCGATCGGCGCCGCCGCCGGGGGCGGGCCGGGGGCGGCGATCGGCGCCGCGACCGGTGGTGCCGTCGGTGCGGTGACCGGTGTGGTCACGACCCCGCCGCCACCGCCACCGCCGGGCTATTACCCGCCGCCCTGACGGGGACGGCACACCCGAAGCGGAACCCGCGCCCGAGCACCCCCATGGCCGCTCGGCCGCGGGCCCGGTATCATCGACCAGGTTGCGATCAGCTCGCCGGTGCGGACTTGATCAGCTGAGCGACGCGCACGACCGCCGCATGGCGCGCAGCGGGCGAGCCGGCGGCTGAAACCGACGCCTCGATCACCTTTGGCGCGTGAGGCTGCAAGGCCGGTGGCATCGGTGCCGGCGACATCGGAACCACGCCTACGCCGCCATTGGTCTCGATGCCGAACGGCGATCCGGCCGGGCACGCATTCCCCGATTTGCTGACCTTGACTTGCGGCGCCGAGCCGTTGCCGGCAACCGTATAGGTCATCGTCTCGCTGCAGGTCTGCGCCCCCGACGCGGCGCTGGTCATCACGATGCCCGAGACCTGGCCCGCGCTCTGCGGCGGCAGTGACGACAGCGCAGCGGTGATCGCCGGGTTCGGACCGACCAGCCAGATCGGCGCATCGGCCAGCGCCTCCGCCTGATCGATCAGGCGGTCGAATGCGGCCTCGCGGTCGGCAGCCAGCCGGTAGAGCGCGGCCGGCGAGGGAGTGACGACATCAAACCCTTGTGCCGCCCACAAGCCCGGGTCGGCAGCAAGCCCGGCACCCGGCCCGGGGAGCATCACCAGGATTGCGGCGGGCGCGCCGGTTGCTGCGCTGTAAACCCGCGGCGTCTGGCCGGCATCGGCCGCTACGGTCGCTGGCGCATAGGCTTGCGCCGGCCGCCAGCTGCCCGGCGGGCCGCCGGTACAGCCGAGCAGCGGCAGTGCCGCGAGACAGCAGCAGAGAGGCAAGGCGCGCGATCGCATCGAAGCATCTCCTCTGAAGACCGGTTCGCGTCCTCGAAGATGGCCGGCGATTTTGACAAATTCTTGGCCTCGACGCGGTTGGCGGCGAACCTCGCGACCGGAAAGCCCCGGTGCCGGCATTTCGGGGCAAGGACAGCTTGTGATCCACCATAACGAAACGGCCGGATTTTCCAGAACCCGTTGCGATGTCCCGTATTTGTCGGTGAACTCGCATCATCCCAATTCCGCTAACCGCGGCAGGACCTCCTTTGAAAACAGGGTCAGGTTGGCGACGGTGTCCTCGTGGCCGATGCGGCCGCCCTGGCCCATCATCAACAGGTGGCCGAAGCCGCCGACATGATCGTAGAAGGCGCGCAGCTGGTCGAACACATCGTCGGGGGTTCCGGCAAAGGAGAGGCCGGCATCGATCGCCTCCTCGACGGTCATCGTGCGCGGCGTGATCGGGCGGCCGTCACGGGTCTGGACCCGTGTGGCGCGCGCCGCCATGGCCCCGCCGGTCTTCAGCAGCTGCGCCGCAGCCTGCGCCGACACATAACCGGGCGGGTTGGCGAATTGCGGCGCGACGATGCCGGAAGTGCGGCTGTAATCGAGGATCTGGTCGGCGCGGCGGCGGCCTTCCTCGCGCGTGTTGCCGACTCCGATCAATGCCATGTAGGCGAGTTGATCCGGGCGCGGCTCGCGGCCGACCTCGCGCGCCTTATTGCGATAGGCTGCGAAGATTGCCGGCGTGCGCGCCCAGCCGGTATTGAGCACGCCGATCGTGATGCCGCGTGCCGCCGCCTCGATGGCGCTGCCGGGGCTGCCGACCGGGGTCCAGACCGGCGGGTGCGGCTCCTGGTAGGGCCGCGGCCAGACATTGACCGATCGATACTGGAAATGCGTCCCCTCCCAGTTGAACGGGCCGTCATGACTGGTCATCGCCTTCAAAATCAGGTCGTGCGCCTCCCAGAACCGCTCGCCGAGCTCGGCCGGGTTGGTGTTGGCCGGCGAAATCTCGAACGGCACGCCTTTGACAAAGCCCATTTCGAGCCGGCCGCGCGAAATCACGTCGATCATCGAGTATTCCTCGGCGACGCGGATCGGGTCGTTGCGATTGCCGACCGGCATGCCGAGCGCCAGGAGCCGCACCTTTTTGGTCTCGCGGGCCAGGATCGCCATCGGGATCGTGCATACCGAGTCGCTGCAGGTGGCGGTAGCGTGGTGCTCGTTGGTCATGATGTTGATGCCGAGCTCGTCGCACAGCGCCCACTCGTCGAGATAGCGGTGATAAAGGTCGGCGCCGATCTTCGGGTCGTAGAACCGGTTCGGGACCGTGACCCGGTAGGATTGATCGAGTTGCGGCCATGCCGGGTGATAGGCCATCTCGCTGAAATGCCAGACTTTCATCGCCTGACCTCTGTTCATCGCCTGACCTCCGTGGCTGCGAAGCGCTCGATCGCGGCAGCGACCGCATCGGGCCGCTCGATCTGCGGATAGTGGCCGGATTGCGCGATCGCCTCGAAACGGGCGTTCGGCAGTGCCGCGCACAGCCTGCGGCCATAATCCGGGGTGACGATGCCGTCATTCTCGCCCCACAGCACCAGCGCCGGAACCCGCACCCGGTGCAGCCACCGGCGCAAACCCGGATCGTGCATATAAGGGCGCCAGCCATAGAGCGTGGCGGCCTGGCGGTCGCGGGCGATCGCCAGCAGCTCGTCATCGCCGAGCGTCGCGTAATCGGGCAGCACCCGCGCCGGGTCGACAAATGTGCGCCGCCGCACCTCGTCCTCGGGCAGCGCATAGACATCGGCGATATCGCGCTCCTCGCGCCCGCCGAATTTGATCCCGAGCGAGTCGATCAGCACCAGCGCCGCAATCTTAGCGACCGATCGCACGCAGATTTCGAGTGCCAGCCAGCCGCCGAACGACGAACCCACCAGCAGGACCGGGCCGTCCGGCTGCTGGTCGAGCCAGTCGAGATAGAGATAGGCGAGGTCGTGGATCGTGCGGAACCCGTCGGGCAATGGCGAATGGCCGGAGCCGGGATGGCGTGGTGCGGTGACCTGCCAATGCCGAGCCAGCCGGCCGAGGATCGGCGCGTTCTGCGCGACATAATCGCCGCCATGCAGGAACAGCAACGGTGGACCAGCACCCGCGACCGATCCGTCGAGCGAATATCCGCCAATCTCGATGCCGGCCACGCCACCCTCCTTTTCGGCCCGGCGCCGTCATGCGGTGCCGTCAAGGACAGTATCGCGATCCTCGGCATTGCGGTCCATGCCGCTGGGCGCACAGCAGCGCGCGGTGACCGCGGTGACCGGTCTCAAATGGCGCGTGAACGGGGTGCGAACCTAGGCGTCGGCGATGTCGAGACCGAGATCGAGGATCGGGGCGCTGTGGGTGATCCAGCCGGACGACAGCAGATCGACCCCGGTGGCGGCGATTTCGGCGGCGGTGTCGAGGCTGATGCCGCCCGAAGCTTCGGTCACCGCCCGGCCATCGACCATTGCCACCGCGCGGCGCAGCATCGCCGGTGTCATATTGTCGAGCAGCACCGCGTCGAAGCCGATTTCGAGCGCTTCGGCGAGCTGGTCGAGGGTATCCACCTCGACTTCGATCTTGACCAGGTGTCCGGCATGCGCCCGGGCGCGTTCGAGCGCCGGTCGCACCCCGCCGGCGGCGGCGATGTGGTTGTCCTTGATCAGCATCGCGTCGTCGAGGCCGAAGCGGTGATTGGCCCCGCCGCCGAGACGCACCGCCTCCTTTTCGAGGCTGCGCAGCCCGGGCGTGGTCTTGCGGGTGCACACGATCCTGGCCTTGGTGCCGGCGATCGCATCGGCCAATGCCCGGGTCGCGGTTGCCACGCCCGACATCCGGCACAGAAAGTTGAGCGCAGTGCGCTCGGCGGCCAGCACCGCACGCGCGCAGCCGGCGATGCGCGCCACCCGGGCGCCGCGCGCAACCTTGGCGCCGTCGTCGACAAGCCGCTCGATGCGCAGGCCGGGATCGAGCAGTTCGAAAGCGAGGAGCGCCGCCTCGAGGCCGGCGACGACACCCGCTTGTCGCGCGGCGATGACCGCCTCGATCCGGGCCTCTTCCGGCACGATCGCATCGGTGGTGATGTCGCCGGCGCGCCCCAGATCCTCGATCAGAGCCGCCCGCACGATCGGCTCGATGATCAGCCGCATGGCCATTTTCGGAGCCTTTTTCTTGAGGAAACGGCTCAGCCGATCGCCAGCATGCGCTCGACCGCCTGGCGCGCCCGTGCCGCGATCGCCGGCTCGACCGTCACTTCGTGGCTCATGGTTTCGAGCGAATGCCGGATCTTCGGCAAGGTGATCCGCTTCATGTGTGGGCACAGATTGCATGGCCGCACAAAGTCGAGCTCGGGATATTGCAGGGCCACATTGTCGCTCATCGAGCATTCGGTCAGCAGCACGACGCGCGCCGGCTGCCGGCTGCCGACATAATCGGCCATCGCCGCGGTCGAGCCGGTGAAATCGCATTCGGCGACGACCTCGGGCGGGCATTCCGGATGGGCCAGCACGACGACACCCGGATGGCTCGCGCGGACGCTGCGGACATCCTCGGCGGTGAAGCGCTCATGCACCTCGCAATGGCCCTTCCAGGCGATGATCTCGACCTCGGTCTGCGTGGCGATATTGCGCGCAAGATATTCGTCGGGCAGCATGATCACCCGCTTGGCGCCAAGGCTCTCGACGATTTTTCTGGCATTGCCCGAGGTGCAGCAGATATCCGACTCGGCCTTGACCGCGGCCGAGGTGTTGACATAGGTGACGATCGGCACGCCCGGATGGCGCTCGCGCATCAGCCGGATGTCGGCTGCGGTGATCGAGGCGGCGAGCGAACAGCCGGCTTCGAGGTCGGGGATCAAGACGGTCTTTTCCGGGTTCAGCAATTTGGCGGTCTCGGCCATGAAATGCACGCCGGCCAGCACGATGACCCGGGCATCGGTGCGTGCCGCCTCGCGTGCCAGCGCAAGACTGTCGCCGACGATATCGGCGACCGTGTGGAAGATGTCCGGGGTCTGGTAGTTGTGGGCCAGGATCACCGCGTTGCGCTCGCGCTTCAACCGCAGGATGGCCTCGACATCGCCGGCCAGGACCGGCCATTCGAAGGGCGGGATGTGGCGCTCGACCCGCCGGTAGATCTCGGGCAACGGCATCCTCGCAGGATTGGTCGGGAGGGTGGGGTCAAGCATCGTCGCACTCCTTATGCTCATATTGAGCATTTGATCGCTCCGGGAAAGGCCGGGCCATGGCGAGCCCGGCCTTCCGGTTATGCTGCTTATGAGGATAAGGCCCTTCACCAAACTGTCAAGGTCGCCATGCGCGATCGCGGCGTGCCGATGCCAATGCGTTTTCGCCTCTTGCAAATCCGCATCGTCGCGGTACCTGCATGCCCAGCATGCCGACGAGACTCGACAAGCTCGCCTATGATGCGGCGCAAACGGCGCGCATCGGCTGGTTCTTTGGCCAGAAGCTGCTGGCCGCACGACTCAGCCGCCCGCTGCCGCTGCCGGAAGCGCTGCGCGGCCGGCCGATGCCGGACCGGCGGCGCATCCTCGCCGACCTGCGCGCACTGATCGAGCAGGATTGGCGCAATATCGCAGCTGGATATTATGCGGCTCCGGCCGGCGATGTTGGCCCGCCGCTGACGGCGTTGCGCCGGGCGCTCGATTTTTTCGCCGATCTCGGGGCAGTCGAGGAGCGGCGGCATGGCGGCGCGGCCGAGCAGGTGTTGCGCGAACCGCCGCCGGGGCGGTTTCCGCGCTACTATTTGCGCAAATTTCACTTTCAGAGCGACGGGTATCTGAGCGACGCTTCCGCCCGCCGCTATGACCACCAGGTCGAGGTGCTGTTTGGCGGCGGGGCCGCGGCGATGCGGCGCCAGGCGCTCGTGCCGCTGCGGCATGCTCTCGACGGGCACCGGGCCGGCGGCAGCGAGCCTGCGCGGCTCCTGGACCTCGCCTGCGGCACCGGCAGCTTTCTGCGCGAAATCAAAACCAACTGGCCGCGTCTTCACGTCACCGGGCTCGACCTGTCGCCGCACTACCTCGCCGTTGCGCGGCAGTCGCTGGCATCCTGGTCGCGCACCCGCCTCGTTGAGGGGCTGGCCGAGGCGATGCCGTTTGCCGAGGCGGAATTTGACGTCGTGACCTGCGTCTACCTGTTTCACGAATTGCCACCGCGCGTCCGGCGCGCTGTCGCCGGCGAAATCGGGCGGGTGCTGAAACCGGGCGGGACGCTGATCCTGGTCGATTCACTGCAGACCGGCGACGAGCCCGATTACGACGCGATGCTGGACTCGTTCCCCGCGTGGTTTCACGAACCGTATTATGCGAGCTATCTGCACGAGGATTTCGACCGGCTGCTGGGCCCGGGCTTTGTCCGTGCCGATTGCCTCCTCGCCTATTTTTCAAAAGTGGTGAGCTGGCGCCGTGATCTCGCGGAGGTGGCCGCCCCGGCACGGAATGGTGACAGCGGAAATCCGGCCGCGCGGTGGGAAGCCGGCCTATAAAGCGCTGACCGGCGCGGATACGCTGCAAGCCGAAGGCAAAGGGGGGACCAGCGGTGGGTCAGCTCGTTTTTGAAGGCCTGAAGGTGATCGACTGCGCCAGCTTTATCGCCGGGCCCGCAGCAGCGACGGTGATGTCGGATTTTGGCGCCGCGGTGATCAAGATCGAGCCGCCGGGTGCGGGTGACCCGTATCGCCGCCGGGCGACGCCGCCGGTCGGACCGGGGCTTGCCGGCAATCCGGGGTTTGTGCTCGACGGCCGCAACAAGAGAAGCCTCGCACTCGACCTGCGCTCGCCCTTGGGGCAGGAGGTATTGCGCCGCCTCGTCGCCGCGGCCGATGTGTTCATCACCAACTATCCGCCGCCGGTCCGCCGCCGCCTCGGCATCACCTATGAAGAGCTGGCGCCGCTCAACCGCCGGCTGATCTATGCCTCGTTTACCGGTTATGGCGAGACCGGTCCTGAGGCCGACAAGCCCGGCTTTGATGCGACCGCGTGGTGGGCGCGTTCCGGGCTGATGCATCTGGTGCGGGCCGGCGAAGAGACGGCACCAGCGCGCTCGCTGCCGGGGATGGGCGACCACCCATCGGCGATGGGCACCTATGGCGCCATCGTCACCGCACTCTACCAGCGCGAACGCACCGGCGAGGGTGCCTATGTCGGCTCCTCGCTGTTGGCCAACGGGTTGTGGGCCAATGGTTGCTCGGTGCAAGCGGCATTGTGCGGCGAGAAGGTTGTGCCGCAGCCGCCGCGCGAACGCGGCGTCAATGCGCTGCGTCTCCATTACCGCTGCCGCGACAATCGCTGGCTGTTGCTGTCGATCGCGGCCGACGAATGGCGCTGGGACCGGTTGAAGGCGTGCCTTGGCGCGACCGCGCTCAACGATGAGCGCTTTGCGACGCACGCCGCGCGCGAGGCCAATGCGCGCGACTTGATCGCGATCCTCGACGCGATCTTTGCCGAGAAGGACCAGGCCGAATGGCGGCAGCTGCTCGATGCAGCCGGGCTGATCTTTGGCATTGTTGCCGATATGGAGGAGATCCACGAGGATCAGCAGAGCCTCGCCGCCGGGGCTTTGGTGCCGTTCACCGATGGCAGTTCACTGACCGTCAACAGCCCGATATGGATCGCCGGTCAGCAAAAGCCGCCGCCGCGCCCGGCCCCCGGGGTCGGCCAGCACAGCGACGAAATCCTGCGCGAAATCGGCTTTGCCGAAGCCGATATTCGGGCGATGCGCGAGGCCAAGGTGATCGGCTGAATTTGGCCCCGCGGCCCACACTTCCGCCCTTCGCTCACCGGATCCGGAGAGGGAAGGGCGGCGGCCGGATGGGATCAAACCGCGTTGGTCACGTCCGGCTCTGGGGTGAGCGCTCAGGACTTGCTTTTCGGAAACCGGAACAGGTCCATCAGATCGCCGATCGCCGGCGAATTGACCGGCACATAGGGATTGCCCCAGGTCTTCGGGTCCGGCAGATTGTCGCGGCTGCGCTTGGTGAGCGGCGGCAATTTCCAGTTTGCTTCGATAAACTTCAGCACCGAGACGTGATCCGAATAGACGTGTGAGATGTGTCCGCCGGTGCTGTATGGCGAGACCACGATCATCGGGATGCGGGTCCCATCGCCAAAAAAGTCGAGTGGCTGAATGTAACCCGAATCATAGTATCCGCGCCAACCCGCAGCCGGGGGATTTTTTGAAACTTCAGGTGAACATCTGGATCGAACCGTCGAGCGCCATCAGCCCGGTCTCGACGGTGAGCTGAGGGTGGTGGTGCGCGACGGCGGCGCGGAACTCGGCCAGCACCTCGCGGTGGGTCCTGGTCTCGATCTGGGGATTGGCGATCGCATCGGGGCCATAGGCGATGCGTGCGGCGCCGCAGTCGCGGTGGTCGATGGCAATGACGCTTTTCAAGTGGTGCAGCTCGACCGAGGTCGCGAGATTGTCCCAAAAGGCCGGCCGCCATGCCGCGAATTTGGGGGCGACGACGGCGATCGCCGCGCCGGCAATGACAAACTGGCTGTATTTGCCGTTGAGCCCGCGTTTCTGCATGTAGTCATAGACGGGCGTCACCATGCGCGGATCGATGCAAGAGAGCAGCATCGCCTCGTAATCGCCCTCGGCAGCCCAACTCCTGATCGGCCAAGACGCAGCCAATCCGGCAATGCCGAGCCCTCTCAGAAGGTTGCGGCGATCGAGGCGGCCCGACAGCGGATCGGCGCAGCATCGGCACCCGCCGCGGTCAGGCATCGGCCTGCCCTTCGCTCGCGCCGAGCCCGCGCTGGCGCAGCAATGCGGCAATATCGGGATCGTGGCCGCGAAAGGCGCGATACAGCTCCATCGGGTCGCGCGTGTCGCCGGCGCTGTAGATGTCTTTGAGCCGCGCGGCCAGGGCCGGGTCGAACGCATCGCCGGCCTCCGCAAACGCGGCAAATCCGTCGGCGTCGAGCACCTCGGCCCACAGATAAGCATAATAGCCGGCAGCATAGCCGCCGCCGGCAAACAGATGCTGGAAATGCGCCGGTCGGTGGCGCAGCCCGATCTCGCGCGGCACCTCGTAGCGCGCAAGAAATTCGCGCTCGAACCGTTCGGGATCGAGGTTTTCCGGCGCGGGATCGCGGTGCAGCTCCAGATCGATCAAGGCCGAGGCGGTGTATTCGACCGTGGCAAATCCCTCGTTGAAATTGCGCGCCGCCAATAGCCGGCGCAGCAACGGTTCCGGGATCGGCTCGCCCGTCTGGTAATGGCGCGCATATTGCCGCAAATTTTCCGGCACCGACATCCAATGCTCGAAAATCTGCGATGGGAACTCGACAAAATCGCGACGCACCGCAGTACCCGATTGCGACGGATAGCGCACCCGGCTCAACAAACCGTGAAGCCCGTGGCCAAATTCGTGAAACAAGGTCTCGGCATCATCAAAGCTCAACAATGTCGGCTCGCCCCCGGCGGCATTGGATCTGGCAAAATTGTTGTTGTTGACAACGATCGGCGTAACCGGGGCATCGAGGGTGTGCTGATCGCGATAGCGGCTCGACCAGGCCCCCGAGCGCTTACCGGCGCGGGCGAAATTGTCGTGCAGGAAAATCCCGACATGGGCGCCGCTGCGATCGCGCACCTCCCAGGCGCGAACATCCGGATGGTAGACCGGCAGGTCCGGGCGCGGCGTGAAGGTCAGGCCGAACAGCCGCCCGGCGCTGTCAAACGCCGCCCTGACCATGTTGTCGAGGACGAAATAGGGTTTGACCTCGGCCTCGTCGATGTCGTAGCGGGCGCGGCGCACCCGCTCGGAATAATAGCGCCAATCCCATGGCTCGATCGGCTCGTTGAGCCCATCGGCACGGGCGATCTTTTCGAGGTCCGCCCGTTCCTCGCGCGCCTTCGCCTTGGCCGGGTCCCACACCCGCAGCAACAGCTGCTCGACCGTGGCATCGTTCTTGGCCATCGAATCATCGAGCCGGTAGGCGGCAAAATTGTCGTAACCGAGAAGCCGCGCCTGCTCGCCGCGCAGCCCGATGATCTCGCGAATGATCGGGGTGTTGTCGGCGGCACCCGGATGGGTCCCACGCGCTGTCCAGGCCTGGTGTGCGGTGCGACGCAGGTCGCGACGCGACGAGAAGGTCAAAAACGGCTCGATCGAGGAGCGGGCGAGGGTGATCACATATTTGCCGGCGAGCCCGCGCTCCTCGGCCGCCTGCGCCGCGACGGCGCGCGCGAATTGGGGCAGGCCGTCGAGATCGGCCGCGTCGAGTACCAGCTGCCACTCGCGCTCGTCATGCAGCACGTTCTGGCCAAAGAGGGTGTGCAAGGTGGCGAGCCGCTGGTTGATCGCCGCCATGCGCGCCTTCTGCCCGGAATCGAGCAACGCTCCGGCGCGCACCAGGCGCAGATGATGGCGTTCGAGCAGCCGGAGCTGGTCCGGCGCCAGCCCGAGCGTGTCGCGCCGGGCGTAAAGATCGGCGATGCGCGCGAACAGCCCCGCATCGAGGGCGATGCGCGTCTGATGCTGCGCCAGCCTCGGCGCGTAGTCGCGGGCGATCTGTTCGAGCGCCGGGTTGGTGTCGCTGGCATCGAGATTGTGAAACACGCGGCTCGTCCGCTCGAGCAGGCGACCGCTGCGTTCGAGCGCCTCGATCGTGTCGGCAAAGCTGGCCGGCACGGGGGCGGCGAGGATCGCCGCGATCTCGGAGAGCTGCTCCTCCATGCCGCGCTCGAAGGCCGGCGGAAAATGCTCCGGCCGGATATGGTCGAAGGGCGGCATGCCGAACGGCGTATCCCAGGTCTCGAAAAACGGGTTGTCGTCCATCCCGGCTCCCCACGGCCTCGACCGATCATGCTTCGACCGATCATGCTTCGACCGATCATGCTTCGACCGATCATAGCGTATGATCGCCGCCGGGTCGCGGGTCTCGCCTGCGCGCGGACCCGTCTCGCCCGATGCAACTGGGGATTGAATGATGGCGAATGTCGTAAGGTTCGAGCCCGGCGGCTACCGCTTTATGGAGCACGCATTCCAGTATTCGGGCGGGGTCGCCGCCGAGCCGGGTTTCGCGATCGAGCGGGCACGGTTTGCCCGCGTATTGCCATTGGCCGAGGGGTTTGACGCGGTCGAAGCTCATCTGAAGAGCCGTGGCCGTCCGCCGGCGGCGTTCTGCGCCTGCGAATTGCGCTCCCCGGCACAGTTCACCGATGCCGGGTTCGTCGCCTTCAACCGCCATTACGTGCAGCGGCTCGAAAGCTGGGGCATCTTCCGCGACGAGGTCAACCCGGTGGCGCGCTCGAATGTATGCCCGGAGATCGACCCGCCGGCCGAGCCGTCATTCTACGCCTTCTGCTACACGGTGCCGGCCGAGGCGGGTTGCGCCCGGACCGACTTCGTCATCGCCGGCAGCGGCGAGGCCGATGGCGCCTCGGGCCCCTATGCCGAACGGATCGTGCGGCGCGGCGATACCTCGCCCGACGGACTGCGCGAGAAAGCCCGCTTCGTGCTCGGTGCCATGGAGCGGCGCATGGCGGCACTCGACCGGTCCTGGCCCGATGTCACCGCCACCCAGCTTTACACCGTGTTCAACATCTACCCCGCCCTCGCCGACGAGTTTGTGCGCCGCCGCGCGATGGCGGCTGGCCTTACCTGGCACTACGCCCGACCGCCGGTGCAGGGTCTCGACGTCGAAGTCGACCTCCGCGGCCTCGGCCGGGAGATTGTGCTGTAGGTCCCTGCGGTGAGGGCTGGGTGCTCGTATAGGTAGAACGCGATACACCCGTCAATGTCGCCCAGGGTGCAGCGGCAGTGGTCAGCGCGTTGACGGTGACGGTGGTCCGGTGACCTGCGGCGGCGTCGGCTGGGGCGGCCATCGATGCAAGGCGCCGAACAGCAGGCCGGCGACGATCACTGCGATCGAGCCGGCCCAAATCTTCAGATCACGCACGGCGATTGCCAGCTCGTTGCGCAGATTATCGATATCGTTTTTTGGCCACGGCCGCTAATTTCATAAGTGTCTTGATCACCATCGACGGAATCGGCCCATTTCGTTGATTCCTGATTCTACCACGCCTCGCGGCTGCGGGCAGGACGGGCGGCGGTATCGCGGAGGGCGGCTTGTTCGGCCTCGTGCTTGTCGAACATGGCCTTGGCGGCGGCTTGGCGCTTGGCGCTGAACTCGGTCCGGTTGTCGCCGGCCCATTGGTAGGAGGCGGCGCGCGACGCGTTGGCCCGGCTGAAATGCGGCATCACATAGCGCGCATAGAGCTCGTAGGAGCGCTTGGTCGCCTCCCAATCGGCCCAGTTGTGCGCCTGATGCAGAAAGGCGCCGAACTCGCCTTGTTTTTGCTCCAGGCGTTCAATCAGCGCGATCGCGTCATCCGGGGTGCCGCACACGCCGTAGCGATTCTCGACAAACCATTCGAGCGGGTCCTCGCCCTTTGGCACGATAAAGCGCGGCTGGTTGTTGTTGGCGTAGCCGAGATACTTCTCAAACCCAAAGCGGGCGTTCTTGAAGGCCTGCTCGCGGGTCTCGGCGATGTGCATCGGGCCGACGAGGCGCAGCCGGTTGGCGTCCATCGTGCGGCCGTGTTCGGCGGCAACGTCGTTGGCGATCTGCCAGTTCGCCGACAGCGCCTCGTAGCCGAACGGGTTGGTTGCGGCGACGCAGATCATGCCGAGATCGTATTTGCCGGCAAGCCGTCCGCCCGACGGCGTGTTCGAGCTGACCACGGCGACCTCGGGATAGGGCTTTGTATAGGGCAGGAGGTGCAGGCGGGCGCCTTCCATCGTGTACCAGTCGGTCTTTTCGGTGACGATCTCGCCCTTGAACAGGCGCAGGATCGCATCGAGCGCCTCGGCCATGCGGTCGCGCTGGGTCAAGGGGTCGATGCCCATCATGATCGCGTCGCCGGCGAGGAGGCCAGGGCCGGCGCCGAACATCACGCGGCCGCGGGTCATATGGTCGAGCTGGACGATGCGGTCGGCGATCATCATCGGGTGGTGATAGGGGAGCGAGACGACGCCGGTGCCGAGGCGGATGTGGCGGGTGCGCTCGGCGGCGAAGGCGATGAAGATTTCGGGCGATGAAATGATCTCGTAGCCGGCCGAGTGATGCTCGCCGATCCACGCCTCGTGAAAGCCGAGCTTGTCGAGCCACACCATCAGCTCGAGGTCGCGCTCGAGGCACTGGGTCGGGTTCTCCTCGTTCGGGTGGAACGGCGGCAGGAAGATCCCGTGGCGGAGATGGGTCAGCGGCATGGCGGGTCTCGCTCCGATTGGCGCCGCGCGCGGCCGCGCGGTATCGTTTGCCGCGATATTATAGGGAAAGAGGACGCGATGGCGATCAAGCGCGAAAAGATTCAGCCGCAGGGCATCCATGTCCGCATGGTCGATGGGCAGGCGCGGTACAGCCAGGTCGTCACCATCAGCGGCACCGGCAAGATGATTTTTGTCGCCGGCCAGTTGGCGCGCGATGCGCAAGGCAATCTGGTCGGCAAGGGCGATATGCGCGCCCAGATCGAGCAGGTCGGTGAGAATATCAAGACCTGCCTCGAAGCCGCTGGTGCCAGCCTTGCCGACATCGTCAAGACCAATACTTTCGTGACCAGCTACGAGGAGTTCGCCAAGCACCCCGATATGCGGATGCGTTATTTCGGGCCGGCGACGCCGACCAGCACAACGGTCGAGATCAGCCGCCTCGCCGACCCCGACGGCATGGTCGAGATCGAGGCGATCGCGGTCATCGACGGCTGACGGTTAGCGCAATTCCGGGGTCAACGGCGGCGGCCGGCGGAAACGCGTCGCCTGCTCGAAAGCATAGGCGAGGCGCAGCAATATGGGCTCGCTCCAGGCGCGGCCGGTGAAGGTGATGCCGAACGGGTAGTCCGGTGTCTCCTCGCCACGGCTGCCGCTGACAAATCCGGCCGGGACTTGCACGCTCGGATAGCCGGCCTTGGCCGCGATCGCCGCACCCGCAGCACCGGGGAACAGCACGGCATCGAGCCGGTGCCGGTCCATATAGGCGTCGAGCCCCAGGGTCCGCGAAGAGCGCAGATCCATCGCGCGGGCTGAATGGTATTCGGGCTCGGCAAGATCGCCGCGCGTCGCCGCCGCGGCCAGAAACAGATCCTGGCCGAAGCGTAGCGCCTCGTCCGCGTGGGCGGTGTTGAAGGCGATGATGTCATCGAGATTGCGCATCGCGGTTTCGCTCGCCCAGTCGCGCAGATAGAGATCGAGATCGTGCTTCAATTCGTAGATAAAGACGAGCGGCCGGCGCACCGGCTGGCCAAAGGTCGGGCTTTCGGGGTTGCGGTTGAGGATCGCGATCTCGGTGCCGGGGCCGCCGATCCAGCCGGCGGTTGGCAGGTTGGCGCGCACGATCGTGGCGCCGGAGGCTTCGATCGCGGCGATCGCCTCGGTCATGACCGTGATGGCACGCGCCGGCAGCGGACCGTAATAGACATCGTTGAGCGGATCGGCGGGGTCGCTCGGCACGCCGATGCGGGCGCCGCGCAGCCCGTCGGCGTCGAGAACGCTGGTGTAATCCGCCGGGCGCTGCATCGCCGTGGTCGCGGGGTCGCGCGGGTCGGCGGCGGCCAGGACGTTGAGCAGGATCGCCGCATCGCGCACATTCCGGGTCAAGGGTCCGGCGGTGTCCTGGCTGTGCGCGATCGGGACGATGCCGGCGCGGCTGACGAGGCCGACCGTGGGCTTGACCGTGACCAGCCCGTTCTGGCAAGCCGGCGACAACAGCGACCCCGAGGTCTCGGTGCCGATCGCCGCCGCCGCGAGCCCGGCCGCAACCGCCGCCGCCGAGCCCGAGCTCGACCCGCCCGGCGAGACGATCGGCACATCCCGCTCGTCCAACTGCGGCGCATAGGGGTTGCGGACCTGGCCGCCGAGCGAGCTGTACCCGGCCGGCATGTCGATCGCGAGGATGTTGGCGAACTCGGTCAGGTTGGCCTTGCCGAGGATGACCGCCCCGGCCTCGCGCAGCAGGGCGATCAATGTGGCGTCCTGCCGCGCCCGCGCCTCGGCCAGCGCCAACGATCCAGCGGTCGTGTGCTGGCGATCGGCGGTGGCGATGTTGTCCTTGACCAGGATCGGGATGCCTTCGAGCGGCCAGCGCGCCGCTGGTCGGCCGGTATCGAGCGCTGCGGCGATCGCCGGCGCGTCCGGGTTGATCTCGCGCACCGCGTTGATCGACGGCCCGCTTCGGTCATAGGCCGCGATCCGCGCCAGATAAGCCTCGACCAGCCCCGATGCGGTGGTCTCGCCGGCGGCGAGTGCCTGCTGCAGATCGCCGATCGTCGCATCTGCAATTCCGATTTTGGCCATGGCAACCCGTGCGCCGTCGTAGAGGACCGCGGCGGAGCCTATCATTCCCGGTCTATGATCGCTGCCCCGATCCTTTGGCGAGGCCGGCGCGGCGATGTTTGATCTCATCTTTCTCGGCACCGCCGCGGCGGTGCCCTCGGCCGAGCGGGGTCTGCCGGCACTCTATGTCGGCCGCGGGCCCGACCGGTTTCTCGTCGATTGCGGGGAGGGGACACAGCGCCAGCTGTTGCGCGCCGGGCTCGGCTTCCGCGGGCTCTCCCGGGTGCTGCTGACCCACGCGCATCTCGACCATGTCGCCGGGTTGGCGGGGCTCGTCGCCACCCGCGCATTGTGGGGTCTCGACGATGCGATCGAAATCATCGGCAGCGAGGAGACCATCGGCTTTGTCCGCCACTATCTCGCCGTCACCATCGGTGCCGAGCGAGGCGACCGCTACCGTCTGCGCGAAGTCGAGCCGGGATTGGTCACGGGACCTCCCGGCTGGCGGCTCGATGCGTTTGCCGTCGCGCATCGCGGAACCCAGAGCCGCGGCTGGCGCTTTGCTGAAGAGGCGCGCCGGCCGTTGCTCCCGGACCGCTTGGCGGCGCTCGGTGTGCCCGAAGGGGCGGTGCGGCGCGAACTGGCGGAAGACCGTGCGGTAACGCTCGCCGACGGCCGGGTTGTCGCGCCAGAGATGGTACAAGGCCCGCAAACCCCCGGTGCTAGGCTCGTCGTCATCGGCGATGTCGAGGAGGTCGCCTCGCTCACCGGCGAGGCTCGCGGCGCCGACGCTTTGGTCGTCGAGGCGACCTTTCTCGACCGCGATGCTGCCCTCGCCCGCTCCCGCGGCCATCTGACCGCCGCGTCTGCGGCTTGGCTCGCCTGCGAAGCCGGGGTCGGCGAACTGCTGCTGACCCATATTTCCGGGCGCTATCGCCCCGAGGAGATTGCCGCGGAGGCGGCGGCGATCTTTCCGCGCACCCGGATCGTCGCCGATTTCGACCGAATCACGGTCATCGCCCGGTGACGCCCGGCTTTGCCGGCTGCAGCGCCGTGCTCGACCGCGGCCCCGGTTTCGACGAAACTGCGGTGACGTCTCGAGCGGAGCCAGGCGCGATGAATTCGACCGAACCCTCGCTGATCCCGGTGACCCTGCTGACCGGGTTTCTCGGCAGCGGCAAGACGACCGTCTTGAACCACGTGCTGAAGCAGCCGGGAATGGCGGCGACGGCGGTCATCGTCAACGAGTTCGGCGAGATCGGCATCGACCATCTTCTGGTCGAGAAAGCGACCGACGATGTCGTGCTGCTGAACAGCGGCTGCCTGTGCTGCACCGTGCGCGGGGATATCGTCGATACGCTGTTGAACCTGTTTGTCGGCCGGGCCAACGGCAAGATCCCGGATTTCGTCCGCGTGGTGATCGAAACCACCGGGCTCGCCGACCCGGCGCCAATCCTGCATACGCTGATCTCCGACCCGCTGGTGGCCGCCCGCTACATGCTGGATGGCGTGGTGGCGACGGTCGATGCGGTCAATGGCGCCGGCACGCTCGACCGTCAGCCGGAGGCGGTCAAGCAGGCCGCAGTCGCCGACCGGCTGCTGCTGACCAAGACCGATCTCGCCGCGGCCGGCAGGGCGGCGACGCTAAAGGCGCGGCTTGCCGCACTCAACCCCGGCGCCCCGGTGATATCGGTGGCGCAGGGCGAGGTCGATCCCGCCTTATTGTTCAATCTCGGCTTCTACGATCCGAAGACGAAGAGTGTCGACGTGCAGCGCTGGCTGCGCGACGAAGCCTTCGAAGCCGGAAACGAGCATCAGCACCACGAGCATCAGCACCACGAGCATCAGCATGGGCATGGCGACGGCCACGAACAGCCCGACGTCAATCGCCACGACGACCGCATCCAGGCGTTCTGCATCACCCGCGACCGGCCGATTTCATGGGCGGCGCTGTCGGGCTGGCTCGACGCGCTGGCGACGATGCGCGGCGACGATCTCCTACGGTTGAAGGCGATCGTGGCGCTCAGCGATCGCCCGGGAGAGCCGGTCGTCGTGCATGGTGTGCAGCACCTGTTCCACCCGCCGGTGCTGCTAAAAGAATGGCCGAGCGACGATCATCGCACGCGGATGGTGTTCATCACCCGCGACCTGCCGAAAGAGGCGATCGAAACAACCCTCGCCGCCTTCGAGAAAGCGGTCGACGAGGCCGGATAGCGCGGCCGCGCAGAGTTGCCGGCAGCGCGCCGCGTGATCTGCGCATGGGGTTGATCGCGACCAGCGTCGCGCTGGCGCTTTCCATGGCGGTTCTCGCCGTCGCCGTCATCCTCGATCGCCGACCCTACCGCCCGGGCAAGCGCAACTACATCCCGTTGATGATCCTGGCTCTCGCCGCCGGC
>Ga0335075_10001839_pt1 | contig 34497 bp, 26 predicted proteins | sample Lox_Sample_24_FD_206723 | JGI IMG/M metagenome (GOLD analysis project Ga0335075, IMG submission 206723) | Soil microbial communities from Loxahatchee National Wildlife Refuge, Florida, United States - Lox_Sample_2.4 | ecosystem: Environmental > Terrestrial > Soil > Wetlands | place: USA...
TTCGTGACAGTTGCTCGGGTGGGCTCAGCCCTGTCCGCGGACCCGGCGGCGCCCCGCGCGCCGTCTCCAGAGGCTACGGCATCAATCCAAGATCAAGAAGATTGAGGTTAACTCTTCGCCATCGCTGCCGGCACGCGTCAGGATGCTGGTATGGACCAGCCAATCAACCTGAGCAGCGCGCTCCGCTCCTTCGACGAGATCTACAGCCCGCGCATCGTCGCCCGGATGAACGACTACGACGTGCGGATCGCCCACGTGAAGGGCGAGCACGTCTGGCACGTGCACGCTGACACCGACGAGTTCTTCCTGGTGCTGGACGGCCACTTCGACATCGCGCTGCGCGAGGCGGACGGCACCGAGCGCACAGTTAGCCTGCGCCAGGGCGACGTGTTCGTCGTGCCGAAGGGCATGGAGCACAAGCCGTACTCCCCCGGCGGCTCGATCCTCATGTTCGAGCCGTCGCAGACGCTGACCACTGGTGACTGGCACGAGGGCGATATCCCCCAGCACGTGCACAGCACGACTGGCCAGGCGCTGTAGCGGGGATCGGCCGCGCTAGCCCGCGAGTTCACCCGCGAGTTCGGTCACTACCTCCCGCGGCAGGCCGTGAGTCTGGAACAGGAACTCGTAGTCGTCCTCGCTCAGCCGCCCGGACGGATAGAGCCGTGACAGCAGCGACCGCCCGCGCCGCAGCAGCTCGGTGAACTTCCGCTCCTCCGACAGCAGCACCTGCCGCACGGTCGACTGCTCGACGACCTGGCAGAACCGGTCGGCCGTGTCCGCGACCAGGTCGCCCGGCAGCTGCGCCAGCGAGCCGTCGCCACGGCGCCGCAGCACCGTGAGGGATCGGCGCAGGAGCCGCCGGAGCACGTAGCCGCGACCGGTGTTAGACGGCCGAACCCCGTCGCCGATCACCACGATCGCCGAGCGCAGATGGTCGGCGAGGATGCGCAGTGAGCGCTCGTCGGGCTGCCACAAACCGGACAGCGCTGAAAGCCACGGCGCGAACAAGTCGGTCTCGAACACCGAGCCCGCGCCCTGGCAGACCATCAGCAGCCGCTCCAGTCCCATGCCGGTGTCGACGCTCGCCTGCGGCAGCGACGTCAGGCTGCCATCAGGATGTCGCTGATAGCGCATGGTGACGTGGTTCCACACCTCTATCCACCGCGGATCCGTACCCGGGCTGCCCACCGGCGGGCCGTCCCCGGTCCAGGCGAAGATCTCCGAGTCCGGTCCGCACGGCCCGGTTGGCCCGTTCGACCACCAGTTGTCTTCCGGCCCGAGCAGCTCCACCGGCAGCCCGAGCTCCACCCAGGTCTCGAGCGCCGAGGTGTCCGGCCCGACCCGGCCGTCGCCCCCGAAAACAGTGGCGTGCAGCAGCTCCAGCTTCAGCCCGAAGTGGTCGCAGAGCAGCTCCAGGCCCCAGCGCAGGCTCTGCGGCCCGCCGTAGTCGCCCAGCGACCAGGAGCCGAGCATCTGGAACACGGTCAGGTGCGACGTATCGCCGACTTCCTCCAGGTCAGTGGTGCGCAGGCAGCGCTGGATGCCAACCAGCCGCCGACCGAGCGGATGCGGCTCGCCGTCCGCCAGGTACGGCGTTAGTGGGTGCATTCCGGCCGAGGTGAACAGGACCGGGTCGCCGGGCGGCGGCAGCAGGGTGCTGCCCGTGAGCAGCCGGTGCCCGCGATTGATGAAGAACTGTCCGAAGGTCGAGACAGTCTCGGTGGTGTTCATGGCAGGTGCGCCTCTCGTGGTTGGGGCACCGGAAACCATGCCGCCGACGCCGCCATCGGCTGGCAGGCCGATCATGAGGGCCGGCGGGCCGTTCCCGGTCGCCGGCGAGTGGGAAGAATCAGGCAGCGGCAACCGGCGAGCGGATAGCTCGCGCGGCCGCGCTGATGCGCACCTCGAGGGTGCGCAGGCAACTGATCTTCACGCCAGTCACTGTAGCGGGGACGCCGATGACGAGCACACTGCTTTTTTTCTGGGAACGGCAGCCGCTGGTCCCCGTCCGGCCGGCCCGTCCCGGCCGTATCCGGCCGGTCAACGGCAGTCAAAGCCAGTCCCCTCATGGCGCCTGGATAGGTGTCGGGCTGATCGCTGCTGGTGACTCCTACTAGGGCAGCGCTGCCTAACCGAAGGGATCGACGACGATGAAGCCGTTCCTGATCGGCGCCGTGGCCGTGATCGGCCTGATCACCTGCGCCTGCTCGAGTTCACCCACGGCGGCCGTACCGGTGAAAACCATGACCATCACCGCGCCGCCCGCCGCGACCCACCCTGCCGCGACCCACGCTCCCGCGACGCACCCTCCCGCGACCCACGCTCCCGCGACGCACCCAGCCGCGACACCCACGCCGAGCGCGCCGACCAGTTCGCCAGTCGCGGCCGCCTGCCAGACCAAGAACCTGAACGGCACGGTAGGAGGAACTCCGGTGGGCACGCCAAGCGGTCTCGAGCTGGTGATCGCGTTCAGGAACCTGCGAGCTGCGCCGTGCACGCTGTCCGGCTGGCCTACCGTCTTCCAGGCTGCGGGCACGCCGGTTACTAACATCGGCCAGCCGGCGACGGCAAACACCTCCACAGCTCGGACGGTGGTGACGGTGCCGCCCGATGGTTTTGCCAGCGCGCGGCTGAAGATCGCTTACGCCACCAACCAGCTGGCCGTGGCGTGCAAGCCGGTCAAGGCGACCTGGCTGCGGGTGATCCCGCCAGGCCAGCGAACCTCGCTCAACATCTCGTTCGGTACTACCGCCTGCAAGGGGACAGCAAAGCTGATGTCGGTGAGCAGCGTGACACAGGGCAGTGCTGGCTGAACTGGGTCTGGCTGACGGAGCTGGCTGATCGGGGCTGGCTGATCGGGGCTGGCTGATCGGGGCTGGCTGATCGGGGCTGGCTGATCACAGCAGAGTGAGCAGCCGCTCGGCCTGCAGTCGCAGCAGGCCGGGATCGCCTTCCGTGCTTACGTCGCCGTCCGCCGGCAGCCGCAGCAGCTGGTACAGCGCGGCCAGGCGGCGGCAGTCGGCCAGTCTGGCCCGCTCCGCCGCCGACAACTCGAAGGCCCGGATGAACTCGGCCCAATCAAGGCCGATACCGCTCCAGACGGACACGTGCTCGATGAACACGGACAGCTCAAATGCCCGGTCGGCGACGCCGGAGTCCTCGAAGTCGACCATCCGAACTCGCTCGCCATCCCAGAGGAAGTTGGCGAGGTTGCCATCGCCCTGCCCGAAGACGGGCGCCAGTCTGGCCCAGCCGCTCTCCCCCATTCCGGCCGATCCTGAGTCGGCATAGCTGTCTCGGCCGGCCAGCCACCCGCCCTCGCCCACAGCCCAGGTCAGCCAGCTCAAACCGGCCGAGGTAGCCCGCTTGATCACCGGATCGTCGCCCACATCGTCGACGTGAACAGCCAGCTCCGTGATGGCGCTGACCAGCTGAGCCTCGTTCCCAGATTCGCCGGGGACCGTTGTCACGCGGCCTACCGGAACGGACTGCCACAGCTGGCCCATCGCCCGCACCAGCGCCGACTCCTGAAGGGGCGTGAGAGGCCCGCCGCCGAGCGGCTCACCGGGCAGCAACGACATCTCGATGATGGCCGGGTCTGCTGCCAGGTCGGCCCGGATCGGCTCGGGGGCCAGCCCGGGCGCGTGTTCAGCGAGCAACGTCAGCGCCCGCCACTCGCGGGCCGGCTCGCCGCGGTCAGCGGCAACGAAGCGCTTGACCACAAGCTCCCGGTCCGGGTCGACGATCACCTCGTGCGTGCGCACTCGGACCTCAGCACTCGCGCGACCATCCAGCTACCACCCCTCGGCGCGACCACCAGGTAGCCGAGAGCCTAACGCCGGTGCGCCGTTTCCGCGTGGTCTGCGCGATGCTGCGCGGGCTAGGCACAGGTTTTACAAGCGCATCGCGCGGCGCGACCGGGCGATGGTGACCCTTCCAGCCCTACCGTGACTCGTCTAGCTCTTCCGTGACCCGTCGGTGGGGGCAAAAGCGACAAGTCGGGGCGCGATTTTGACGTTAAGGGTCACGGTGTCCTGGCCGGCCGCGTCAAGAGTCACGATTGTCGGTGGAGGGTATCGCTAAGGGTCACGGCTCAGCGCCGCGCCGGCGGCAGCGAGATGCCGAGGCCGACTCGACCTGTGCCAAGCCCGCGGAGCACCCCGCGGCCGTCGGCAGATCCGCGTTCCTACTTGTTGCCGGGCTGGGCGCCGTCGGTGATCGCGGCCGGCGCGGTGGTCGGCGACGTGCCGTTGGCCGGGTCGAACAGGTCGACTTCGCCGTTAGCCGAGCCAGATAGTCCCTTCTTCACCGACTCCAGGATGGTCAGGCCCTGGCTGACCAGGCCGGCCGCGATCTCGCCGAGCCCATCGGCGCCGTTCAGCACGCTGACGTTGGCTCCGGCCAGGCCGCCCGCAGCTTCCTTCACGATCATCGGCAGCTGCTCGATGAGCATCCGGTCCAGCGCCACCCGGTTGTTGGATGCGGCCGCTGCGGCTGTCAGCCGCACCCGCTGCGCGTCTGCCTCGGCTAGGATCCGGACCTTTTCTGCCTCGGCCTCGGCCGGCTTGACCACCTCGGCGACGAGCTGGCGCTGCCTGAGCTCTGCCTGCCGGTGCGCCAGGTCAGTCTGAGCAGATAGCACGTCCATCTGCGCCTTTGCCTGGGCGAGCGGACCAGCCTGGGCAGCCTCGGCCTGTGCCCTGTCTACCTGGGCCTTGTACTCCGCCTGCACGACCATGGTCTGCCGCTGGTACTCGGCCTGCTTGCGCTGCGATTCCTGCTGCGCCTCGGCGGCCGCCTGATTCGCCTGCGCCTGGGCAATCTGGGCGGCCCGCTGGATCGCGGCATTGTGCGGCGCGGCCATCGCGTCGATGTAGCCGCTGTTCATGTCGTCGATGGACTGGATCTGGAGCGAGTCAACGGTGAGGCCGATCTTGGCCATCTCGGCCTTTGAGCCGTCGAGTACCTCGGTGGCCAGCTTCTGCCGCTCGGTGACGATTTCCTCGACCGTCATCGAGCCGATGATCGACCTCAGGTGGCCGGCGAAGATCCGCCCGGTGAGCGTTGACATCTGGTCCTGGTCGGACAGGAACCGCTGGCCAGCGTTGACGATGCTCTCCTCGTCGTTGCCTACCTTGAACGCGATGACGGCGCGCACGTTCAGCGTGATGCCCTGCTTGGTAACGCACTGCTCGGAGACCTCTGCCTCACACATGGACAGCGTCAGGTACCTGGTCTTGCGGAAGAAGGGGGTTACGAAGGTGCCATGCCCGACGACGACCTTGAAAGGCGCCCCACTCCGGCGCGACTGACCACCCGATATCAGCATCGCCTGGTCTGGCGCAGGCACCCGATAACCGAGCATCTCTCTCATCTCCAGTTGAGACCCCGTGGTCCAACCACAATGGCGGACCGGCTTATCCCAGTATGTTCCTGGCGCGTGTTATGCGGTACTGCCTTCAGCGAATTGCTCGAGCGGGTCGGTCCACGGGCTGACGTCGACTGTCTGATGCCCGCGGGACTCGATGACCAGCACCGTCGCGCCCTTCGGCAGCGGCTCCGCTGACCAGGCAATCAGCGCTTCCCGGCCACCGCGGACGCTGACCACGACCTCGCCTGGGCCGGCCTTCCCCCTGGTGGCGACGACGACTTTCCCGATGCAGCCGATGAGGGCCTCGTCACGAGCCATGACCGTCCGCCCTCGCCTGTGGCCGCCCGCGCGACTTATCCACCATGAGTGCTCATTATCGCTGCGCCCGTCAGTCCATCGGGCTGACGGAGTTCCCGCCGCGCTAACCGTCACCGCCTGCCGACCGACGACCGCCGACCGACGACCGCCGACCGCCGACCGCCGACCAGGCGAGATGGCTTTTCATGCGAGCGTGAACCGCAGACCATCCCAAACTGGACACGAAATGCCTCCGGTCGCATGAAACGTGCGGCTGAGCGCGAGCCAGACAGCGGGAATAGCCCAGCGCGTGCCCTCGTTACACAACCCGTCGGTGCGTTGTGTCCCCCGGGCCGCAACTACTGCCTTCGCGGAATACCGTTCGGCTGGAGCCGCGATGCGCCACTCGCCGAGAGGCGACCACGCACTGGCACGGCACGCCCTCGCGAGCAGCTGCTCTCGGGGGCGTCGTCATGTCCGGACATCGGTGACCGGCCTGCTCACCGGACGCCACTCACCGCACCCTGGCAGCCGCGAGCTGCCGGCGAAGCACCGCCGGGGCCTCAGTCAGCGACGGGCCGTACCAGGTGAGGAGGCGGCCGCTGACCAGTGCGGTCCGGTGACCGGGGAAGGCCTCCGGCCCGTCGGACGCGCTGAACCGGTACGGCTCGTCCGGCAGCACCACAAGGTCGGCGTCCGCGTTATGCAATTCGGATATGTCCACCCGTGGGTAACGGTCCTGGTGGCTGCCGTACACATTGCTGACTCCGAGGCGGGCCAGCAGGTCCCCGGCGAAGGTGTCACGGCCCAGCACCATCCAGGGTCGCCGCCAGATCGGCACAACTGCAGCCATGCTGCCGATCGTGGGCGCCTGCTGCCAGGCCAGCTCGGCGGCATCGAGCCAGGCGGGCCCGGGCTGCCGGCATGCCAGCGTGATCATGCGGCGCAGCGACGTCAGCGCCTCCGGGAGGTTCCGGATCCTGGTGACCCACACCGCCACCCCCGCCGAGCGGAGCGCGTCCAGGTCGGGCTGCCTGTTCTCCTCCTCGTTGGCCAGCACGACATCTGGCCTGAGGGCCACGATCCGCTCCACGTCCGGGTTCTTAGTACCGCCGACCCTGGTGACCGCGAGGTCGGCCGGATGGACGCACCAGTCGGTAGCGCCGACCAGCAGGCCAGGCGCGCAGGATGCCACCGTCTCGGTCAGCGACGGCACGAGCGAGACCACCCGGCTAACCACCGTCGGCAGCGGGACCGGCACTCCCAGATCGTCGGCTAGCACATCGTTTGCTGCCTGCCCCAGGACACCTGCCAGCCCGCCGTCCTCGCCCATCGTGCCCCCAGACCCGCCGGTCCCCGTTGACCGCCGTCAATCGCCCCCATTCTGACTGCAATCGCGGGACTGCACCAGCCTCGCGAGCGCCCAAGCTGCTCGCATACGCTGGATCATCGGCCGGTTCCCCCCGGCCCTGCCCGCTCCGGCTATCTCGCAGCCACCGGGCGGAAGGCCGTCGCAACTGCCAAGGAAGGCTCACTATTCGATGACTGACGCCGTGCCCGAGACTGTCGTAGCCAGCCTGGAGGACCCGTTCGCGCAGCTGACCGGCCCGCTCGCGGATACCAGGAAGCTGCACTTCGAGGTAGCAGACACGACCGAGCTCACGCCGCACATGCAGCGGCTGCAGCTGACCGCGCCCGAGCTGGCCGGCTTCACCTACATCCCTGGCCAGGACGTCATGCTGCTAGTCGCAGCCGACGGCCGTAAGCCCGTCAGGCGGCGGTACACCATCCGCGAGTTCGATGCCGCCCGGCTCGTACTCACCATGGACGTCGTCTTGCACGGGGACGGACCGGGCGAGCGCTGGGTCAGATCAGCGAAGCCCGGCGACCGCATCGAGGGCATCGGACCACGCGGGAAGGTATTCCCGTCGCCCGACGCGGAATGGCATCTTTTCATGGGCGATGAGTCCGCTCTCCCGGCAATACTGGCAATGACGGAATCACTGCCCGGTGATGCCGAGGCCACTCTGGCACTGGAAATCCCGGAGGCTGCCGACGAGCAGGAAGTGCTCGCGGCTGCCAGGACGCGGGTCAGCTGGCTGCACCGGCTCAGCCGACGGGCGGGGGATCCGGCCGCATCGCTGCTGGTGGCCGAGGCCGCTGAGGTCGAGCTGCCGCCTGGTCGCGGTCACGCTTACCTGCTCGGCGAAGCGTCGGTCGTGCTGGCGCTGCGCGAGCGGCTGGGCGCCCGCGGGCTGCCGCAAGACCAGATCTCGCCAAAGGCGTACTGGGGCCGCGGCCGCGCGAATGCGGGCCACGGCGAGCCCGCCCGTGACGCCTAATCGGCCTTTATTTGCCCAGGTTAACCAGCCGTTATGGCTCAATAGGCCTGATGCTGCCTCATAATGGGGGAACCAGCCGTGGACTGCTCTGCCGGAAAGGAGCGCTTCGGTGGCATCCGCAGTGGCGGCAGACGTGTCGGCGGTGCTGGCCAACACCTCGACCCGGACGCTGATACTCGGGATCGACAAGACAGGTCGCATCCGCCAGCATGATCGTGCGGCCGGCGACGTCCTGTCCGGGGAGCCAGGAGCGCTGATCGGCACCGAGCTCGGCAGCCTGCTGGCGGAGCCTGCGGGTCCGAACGCCCTGACGCTGCAGTCCCTTATCGATGGCGCGTGCTCCAACCGCGAGAGCACGACCGTGTTGTCGTTCCGCACCGCCAATGGGGCGACGGCGGACGCGGTCGTCACCGTCCAGCCCGTCCGGGCGGCGGACCCCGAACTGGTCGCTCAGGTCATCATGCGCATCGCGCCGCCGGTGCAAGAACGCTTCCTTGACCCGGCCGTCATGCGGCACCTGATGCTGGACGGCGCGGTCCGCCGGATCGGCGGCGCGCTGGACATTGACCAGATGGCGCCCGAGCTCATCAACATCATCGTGCCGCATTTCTGCAACGCGGCCGGGCTGGTCGTGATGGAGAGCCTGGTCGGCGAGGATGAGTTCCCGTCCGAGTCGCTCGACGGCGGGCAACTGGTCAGGCGGCTCGCGGTTGCATATGACGACGGCGACGCCGCCTGGGACGCCGCATTCCCCACCGGCGAGATCCTGCGCTACCCGCCCGGCACCCCCTACACCAGGTGCATGGACTCCGGGCGCCCCATCTCCGAGACCTTCGGCCGCGACAGCGCCGACGCGATGGCGGCGGAGTGGATCCGCCGTCCGGTGGCTGACCTGCTAGCCGGGGTCTCGATGCTGCTGCTGCCGCTGATCGCCCGAGATGTGATGCTGGGCTTCTTCGTCTGCGTGCGCCGAGTCGGCTTCCGGCGGTTCGATGCCTACGACATCGAGATCGGGATGGAGTTCGCCGCGCGCGCCGCGATCTTCATGGATAACGCCCAGCGATACAGCCGGGAACGGGCAACAGCACTGACTCTGCAGCGCAGCATGCTGCCGACCGGGCTGTCCGCGCCATCGTCGGTCGAGGTCAGGCACCGTTACCTGCCCGGCAGCAAGCTGATCGAGGTGGGCGGCGACTGGTATGAGTCGATTGCGCTGCCGGGAGGCCGCGTGGCGCTCGTGGTCGGCGACGTCGCCGGGCACGGTGTGCGAGCCGCTGTCACGATGGGCCGACTGCGAACGGCCATCCACACGCTGGCAATGCTCGAGCTGCCGCCAGCCGAGACCTTGCAGCAGCTCAACGAGCTCATGGCGGAACTCGGTGTTCGCGAACCGCACTTCGCGACCTGCGTGTACGCGATCTTCGACGCGGTGGCCGGGACATGCGAGGTCGCCTCGGCCGGCCACCTGCCGCCGCTGCTCGTGCGGCCGGACGGCACGAACGAGCTGCTTGACGTGCTGCCCGCGCCGCCGCTCGGTGTCGGCACCGGCCTGATCCAGAGCCGCGTCCTCGATATCGAGGATGGCAGCCTGCTGGTGCTCTACACCGACGGCCTGGTCGAGAAGCGATCGAGGGACATCGACGAGGGCCTTGGCCGGCTGCGCGATATCTTCGGCCCCGGTGCGGCGGACCAGCCACTTGAGGACCTGTGCAGGGCCACGCTTGCCGGGGTCTGGGACGCCGAGCACCGCGACGACATTGCCCTGCTGGTGGCACGGCTGCGGCGGATTCCCACCGACCACGTGGTGAGCTGGACCTTGCCGTCAGAACTGACCTCGGCCAGCCGGGCCCGCTCGCTCATCCGGCGGCCGCTGAAGCGCTGGGGCCTCGCCGACCTGATCCCGACCGCCGAGCTGCTGGTGTCCGAGCTCGTCACCAATGCTGTCCGGTATGCCCAGGGCAAGATCGGGCTCCGGCTGGTGCTGGAGGGCGGCCTGGTCTGCGAGGTGCTCGACGAGTCAGCGGCACTACCACGGCTGCGCCACCCTGACGATTCCGATGAGCGCGGCCGTGGCCTGCAGGTTGTCAGCCAGCTCGCGCAGCGCTGGGGTGCCAGGCGCGCGGCCTCGGGCAAGGTCGTCTGGTGCGAGCTGCCACTGCCGTACAGCTGACCATTCGCCAGGGGTCGCCCCCTTGGGCAAGCACGCTGCGAGGGTCCCGGGGCCGCGCCCCGGGACCCTCAAGCGCTCCTCGTTAAATCGCCGACGTCGGCTGCGTGCTCGCAGCAGGCTGGCTGCGGGTGTCCTGCTTGATGGACAGGCGGCCGTTTTTCATTACGCCGAGGCGCTGCGCGCGCCGCGCCACCGTGCTGTCGTGCGTGACGACCACCATAGTCAGCCGGTGGTCATGCCACAGCTTCTCAAGCAGCGCCATGATGTCGTCCCTGGTGCCCTCATCCAGGTTTCCGGTCGGCTCATCGGCGAGTAGCACCCTCGGCTCCTTGACCAGGGCCCTGGCGATGGCAACTCGCTGCTGCTGGCCACCTGACAGCTCCGAGGGCAGGTGGTTGGCTCGGTCGGCCATACCGAGATCAGCCAGGGCGGCCGCTGCCCGCCGGCGCCGCTCCGTTGCCGGCACGCGCAGCGGCACGAGCGCGACCTCCACGTTCTCCTGCGCCGTCAGCGTCGGCACTAGGTTGAACGTCTGGAAGATGAACCCGATCGCCTCTGCCCGCAGCTTGGTGACCTGGCTCTCCCGAAGCTGCGCCAGGTCTTCGCCGGAGCCGTCGCCGAACTGGACAGAGCCTGACGTCGGCCGGTCCAGGCCGCCGAGCATCTGCAGCAGCGTGGACTTGCCGTGGCCGGTCGGACCCTGAATGGCCAGCCACTCGCCGTCGTCGATGGTCAGGTCCACGCCCTGGAGCGCGTGCACAACCTCGCGGCCCTTCGGGTAGTCCTTCTTCACGCCGGTCAGCTTGTACATCACAACTCTCCCTCAATGGCCGCAGATCGATCTGGTATCCCGCGTGCGCTCATTCGACCCTCGCTAGCGCCGCCGCGGGCCGCAGCCGGGCCGCACGCCATCCGCCGAATCCGCCTGCGATCAAGCCGCCGAGGATCGCGAGCACTACTGCTGCGGCGATCGCGCTGCCGCTGATCGCGGGCGTCAGGTGCACGTGGACGGTCGGCGCGGTGTTAGCCAGGCCGCGGAAGCGCGAGAAACCGCCGCCGCCGCCGAACCCGCCACTGCCGCCGCCGCCGAACCCGCCACCACCACCGCCACCGAACCCGCCAGCGCCGCCGCCGCCGAACCCGCCGGCGCCGGTGAATGTCCGGGCGCCGCCGGGCGTCGCGCTGCCGGTGGTCGTCCCGAGGGAGGCGGTCAGCGACCCCGAGAAGTCGCCGACGAGAGCGGAGCCGAGGAAGCCGAGACCCACGCCGACGATGCCGCCGATGATGCCGATCGTGATGGACTCGCCCACGACCTGGCCGACGACCCGGCGGCTCGTCCAACCGAGAGCCTTCAGGGTGCCGAACTCACGCACCCGGCGCGACACGGCCGAGGCGGTCAGGAGGCTGGCCAGCAGGAAAGCCGCTACCAGCACAGCGATCGCGAGCCACTTGCCCAGATTGCTAGCCAGGTTAGAAGCGCTGGTAACTGATCCGGTCAATTCCTTCGCCAGATCGTTCTGGTTGGTCACCGTCGTACCGGGCAGCATTGTCGACAGTTCCTTGGACACGGTCGTGATGTTCTGCGCGCTGTTGGCAGCGACGTAGATCGTGTTGACGTCGCCCTTCAGGCTCTTGCCCGCTGAGGTGCCAAGTGCCTGCGCGCGCGCGAGCGGGATGTAGACGTTGGTGGAGTCGCTCGCGGCCGACTGGCTGACGATGCCTACGACCTTGAAGCTGGTCTTGGCGATCGTCACAGTAGAGCCGACCTTCAGCTTGTTTGACGTAGCGTAGTTCGAGTCGAGCAGGGCCACATCCGACGTAGCGTCCGAGGCAGCCAGCGTTCGGCCGCTGGCCAGCTTGGCCGCGCTCAGCGGGCCGAGTGCGGCAGCGTTGCCGCTCAGCTCCACACCCTGGACAGTCATCGAGGTCGGCGGGTGGAAAGTGCCGGTGCCGCCGCCGAAACCGCCGAAGCCGCCGTTACCGCCGCTCGTGCTCGGAATGGTGATGCTGTCCTTGGTGTCGGTCAAGGTCAGCCCGCCGGCCGCGGCGGCTACGTCGGTGAGCCTGGCCGCCGACGTCGCGTCGGTCGCGGGTAGCGCGGTAAGCCCGGTGCTGGTGAGGTTGTCAATAGTGATCTTCGTACCCGCCTTGGGGCGCTTGCCTGAGGTGTTGCCGCCGAAGCGGAATCGCGCGCCACCGCCACCGAAGCCGCCGCTGCCGAGCTTCGGAGCCTTGGTGACCGTGATGTCGGTGTCCTGGCCATAAAGCGAGTGAAGTACCTCGCCCTGCGCATTCTTGACGCCGCTCGACAGGGCGGTCACGGTGATCACCAGACCGATTCCCAGTGCGAGACCGAGGGCGATGATGCTGGCCTGGCGAGCACGCCGGCGCAGCTCACGCCTGGTATAGGTGAAGAACATCGGCTCTCCTTGCGGCCAGCCGAGTTTCGGCGAAGCCATGTGTTGTGAATCTGGCCCTGATTGAGGGCGTCCGTTCCACCGCAATCGCCAAACTGGGCGTCGGCCAGTGGTCTGCGGCGCTACTGATAATGAGGCCGAAGGCTGAACACATCCTGAAAGCGATCTGCGAGGTAGCCGGATGCGCTCGCCCGGCTACTGCGAGACGCCCATAGCGCCGGATAGGCCAGTCTCGGCCAGTGGCCCTGCGCGCTGGTCGCTGCCAGGCCGCCCGTCCGGCGCGCCCGCTCCGGCGGCGATGAACTGGCCGAGCGCCCCGAGTGGCAGGAGCAGTCCGGGCATGAGCGAGCCGCGGCGCCGCTGGGCGTACCTGCTGGCGGGCGCAGGGCGGCGATCGCTCCAGCCGCCATCGGCCTGCTGGGCCCGGACCAGCCAGGCCGCGCCCTGTTCGACCGCCCGAGCCATCTCGACGGCCCCGGTTCTCTCGGCGGGCACAGAGGTCTCGCGAGCCACCGCGACCAGGGCGCCGATCACGCGAGCAGTAGCCGCGGGATCCGAGGAGGCCGACGGCGGCTTGCTTCCGGCGGCCGCCACGGGCCAGCCCGCGTCCGGGTTCTGCCGGGACAGCAGCCAGCGGACCGCGTCGCTGACCACCGGCTTCCCCGGCAGCACCCCGGCGACCAGCAGAGCGGTCAGCACCATTGTCGTGGCGGTCAGCTCGGGCCGGCTATCGGGACCGGGCCAGGATCCGTCGGGCAACTGCGCGCGCAGCAGCCAGACGACGCCCCGCCTGAGCGCCGCAGCCTCGGGGGCGGCATGCGTAGCGAGCGCCTGGACGACGAGCGCGGTGGCAGCGGCAGAGTGCCCCCAGCTGCCGTCTCGGCATTGCACGTCGGTCAGCCACCGGATCGCGTGAATAATCGCCGGCTTGCCGGCCAGGCCCGTCAGGTTGATCCGGCTCAGGGTCAGCAGCACTTCACCGGTGGCAGCCGCGACCGGATAGCCGTCGCGGCCGAACGACCATCCGGACGCGGCCCCACCAAACCACGGTCCGGTTGGATCGGCTGGGCCCTCGATCCGCTGCGCGAGCAGCCAGCTCCCCGCCGCAGTCAGGGTCGGATGACTGGCTGGCAGGCCCGCATCGGCCAGGGCCCGGACGGCAAACGCGGTGTCTCGGACCGGCGGCATCCGCTCAGCCTGCATCCGCGCAGCCTGCATCCGCGCAGCCTCCGAGCGCCCAGCCTCCGAGCGCCCAGCCTCCGACCGCCCAGCCTCCGACCGCCCAACCGGTGCCGGCACCTGCTCGCCCGGCCGCCGCGCCCGCGCGGTCGCCGAATCGAGCCAGGCGAGGCCATCGGAGAGCACGGGATGCGCTAGCGAGTAGCCGAGTGCATGCAGGGCCACCAGTGCGCATGGCCAGTACGGCCGGCCTCGAGCCGGAAGACCGGCCCGCTGCTGCCAGTCGATGAGCCACTGCCCGCCCTTGCGCAACGCCAGCCGCTGAGCGGCGCTCAGCGTCACCGGCGGGCGTACCGGGGGCTGGGGCTGGGCGGCGCCGTGGGTCGCCCGAAGCTCATTCACATCAACCGGCAGCCGCCAGCGAGGCTGCAGCGTCCCGATAATCGTCAGCGAGATGACCACCTGGCGGCTCCAGCCAGCCCACTGTCCGCGTGCCGGGCCATATCGAGCCGGCAGATACACCAACTCCGCGGCCGGAACGCGGAGCTCTGCCCATCCGATGAGCCCGAAGATGGCCAGCCAGCACCGAGCGACAAGCCCGGCCGCCTCGATACCCCCGGCATCCCTGATCCAGCCCGCCGCAACCGCCAGATGGTAAGCATCGGCCGAATCGCCGGCCAGCCGTAGCGCTAGGTATGCAAGCGTGGACGCGGACAGGTCGCCGGTTCCGTCCGGCTCCACGCCGCCGATCCAGCTCCCGTCCGGCTGCTGCACGGACCTGATCTGCTGCGCAGCCGCGCTGGTCGCCTCGGCAGTGCGCACGCCGAGAAACTCCCTGACGAGAAGCGCTTCCGCATCCAGGCTCACGTCACCGGCGCTGCGCCCTGACCACCTCCCCCGGCTGTCCTGGCGCGCAAGCAAGATCCGGGCCGCGCGCTGGACGGCCGAACTGGCTTGCTCAGCGGCGCTCCGCTCCCTCGGCTTTCCGGTCATAGTGCGCGCGCCATGCTCGTCACCGGCGGGGCCGGCTCGATCGCGGCGGCGCTCGCTATCTGGCTGCCTGACGTTAGTTCGCTGAGCACCTTCAGTGCTGCGCTGTGTCCGCTCCGGACCGCTCCTTCCATGCTGTCCGGCCAGCCGGTGCTGGTCCATGCGCCTGCCAGCGCCAGTCGCGGCAGACCAGGCGGCTGACCAGCCCGCAGCTGCTGCGACCCGGGCACCTGTCGGACGAGGGCACGTCGTTCCCTGGTAATGAAGAAGTCCTGGACCTCGGCATCGGCTGCCGCCGGGAACAGCCGCTCCATCTCGGGGAGCAACTCGGCCCGCAGCCGAGATGCGGGCAAGTCCACATAACTGTCGGCGGCCGGCACGGAAGCGGCAAGGTACTGCCCGGTATGAAGCCCGGCCGGGCCGGTCTTGTCGATGACCCAGCGCACCGGCGAGCCGACCACGGCCGCGTACGGCAGGCGTGTGACCGGGCTGCCGTAGATCACGTGCAGGCTGAGAACTGGCAGTGCCTCCAGCCGGGCCCACTGCTCTGCCTCGCGGCTCAGCTCGGCCGGCGCAAGCACTGCCGCTTCCCAGGCCGGTACGGCGAGCACCAAGCCAGCGGCATGCAACGCGCTAGGGCCGCCGCTGAGCGCGCCGTCCGCGCCGGCAGGCGCGGCCAGGTCCAGCCAGATGTCATAACCACCCCGGCTGCTGAGCTGGATGGCAGCAGCCCGCACCCCAAGCAGTACGCGCGCCCCGAGGCGGCTGAGCAGCGCGGCCGCCGGAGCAGAATGCAGCTTGCTGAGCGGAACGTCGGGGACGCCGATATCAGCGCTCCGGCGCCCGGAGAACACCGCGGTCCGGATCGCGCTTGCGGCGAGACACAGGTCAGCCTGGTCCGCCGGGAGACCGAGCGCGGCGGTCGAGAGCGGGTCCCACAGCAGCTGCCGAGCGTTCGCGTCCTGGCCTCGGTCGGCCAGCCATTCGGAGAATGTGATGCCGTCATCCTCAGGGCCGAGACCGGCTATTCGGAGCGCCGCCATCGCGGCCGCTGCCTTCAGACGATCGGCCTTACCCAGCGGCCGGTATCCAGCCAGCGCCCTGACCAGGTGTAAGGGTGCCGGGAGACTGGACCGGCGCAGCGTCACCGTCCCGTCCGGCGAGCCAAGCACGGTCAGGTCGAGCCGGTTCTGGATGGCCACCGAGCTTGCGACGCCGAGCTGAGCCAGCAGGTCCCGGTACGCCCCGCAGCAGCGCAGGAACGCGTGCTGCCCGTTGTCGATAGTCAGGCCGCGCCTGGCGAAGGAGCACGTAGCGCCTCCCAGCCATGGCCGCGCCTCGAGCAGCGTGACCGACAGTCCCGCCCCGGCTAGATTGATCGCCGCGCTGATGCCGGCCAGGCCCCCGCCCACAACGACGACATCGGTCCGGCTTTCTGCCGGCGTCATGTAAGGTCCCCCGCCATGCCCGACCCCCATCGGTTGAACCGCCAGCGCTGCCCCCGATACAGCTGCAGGCACGCGGATTCTAGCGAATCTGGGCGCGTCCCAGTTCGCCGTTCGGGCAACTACTACGCACGGTCGGTAACGCCGTTCCGCCTCTGCAGCGAAATGCAGTTAGTCAGTACGCTTAGCTGCTCACCGGGCGGAATTCGCAGTGCTCAACCGGTTTCATGTCAGCGAAGACCAATCGGATGTTACGCTCCGATATCGTCTGCCAGCAGTTTTGCGAGCGGGCAAGATCGCGAATACTTCTCTGACTGGGGCCTCAGCCATGGGATTGCGTCATCGGTCCATCCGACTGAGGGTCGGCCTTCTCATCGCCGTGCCCATCCTGTGCCTGCTCGCACTGTACGCTTTCGTCCTCAGCCTTACTTTGGGCGGCGCCGTCAGCGAACAGCACGCAAGCACGCTCAGGAACAGCATCGCCGACCCGGTCACGGCCTTCCAGACACAACTTGCGCAGGAACGGTACCTCGCGCTGCTTAGCCTGGCCGACCCGACGAACACCGCGGCGGCAGCGGCGCTCGGCCAGCAGGAAAGCGGCACCGACGCTGCTCTCCGGAAGCTCACCACGGCGCTGAGCTCCCCGGTCGTCACTAGCTATGCGGCCAAGCCCGAGCACGCCGCGATCGCGAACCTCATCACTGCCAGCCGCAGCCTCACCGGCATCCGCGGCGACGTCGCCGACGGCGCGCTCAACCTGCGGACAGCGCTCGCCGACTATGACGCCATCATCAACGCCGGCTATCCGGTCCTGGTTGATGCGGTGGATCAGCAAACACCCGTTTCCATGGTCACCCAGGCACTCGGCCTCATCGACCTGAACCGGGCAGCGCAGGCAACGCAAGCGGAATGGGACCTGCTCTCGGCCGACATCGCACAGCGCAGATTCCCCACACCGGACCGGCTTGTGTTCGCGGCCCTGGCGAGTCAGCGGCAGACACTGGTCGGCAATGCTGTGCCCACGCTCGACTCGCAGTACCGCACGATGCTGGCGCGGAACCTCCCTGCCTCGACCGCCAATGGGATGACGGCAATCGAAGCCGCAGTCACCGGTACGCCGTGGCGGCACGGCGCACCCCCGCCCCACCTGGCCTCCTCCAAGATGACGTTCCTGGACTACAGCACCGGGCTCGGGAATGCGCTTAACGAGGCCGCAGTGACCCTGCAGAATCAGGCGCAGCACAACGCCAACACTCAGGTGCTTGAGCTCATCCTGGCTGCCGGGCTCGGCCTGATCGGCACGATCGTGTCGATCGTCCTCTCCCTGGTGATAGGCCGGGATCTCGTCGGGCAGCTGCGCGACCTCCGGGAATCGGCACTGACGCTAGCCAGCGAGAAACTTCCAGCCGTCATCGGCCGGCTGCGTGCTGGCGAGTCGGTCGACATCGCCGACTACGCGCCGGCCGAGGTTTCCAGTACTAGCGAGATTGACCAGGTGCAGCACGCGTTCAGCCTCGTACAGCAGAGCGCAGTCCAGTCCGCGGTCGACGAAGCGCGACTGCGGCGCGGCATCAGCGACGTGTTCAGGAACCTGGCTGGCCGCAGCCAGTCACTGCTGCACCGTCAGCTGACGCTGCTGGACGGCATGGAGCGGCGGGCCACCGAGCCAGATGAGCTCGAGGACCTGTTCCGTATCGACCACCTGACCACGCGAATGCGGCGCCACGCGGAAGGCCTGATCATTCTGTCGGGCGAGGCACCCGCGCGCGGCTGGCGGCAGCCAGTTCCGCTGGTGGACGTCCTCCGCGCCGCGGTCGCCGAGGTGGAGGACTACACCAGGATCCGGGTACTGTGCCGGACGAATGGAGCGGTCGCCGGTCACGCCGTTGCCGACATCATTCACCTGATCGCCGAGCTGGCCGAGAACGCCACCGTGTTCTCGCCGCCGAACACCCCGGTCCGGATCCAGGGTGATGCGGTCGGCCGCGGCTTCGCGGTCGAGATCGAAGACCGGGGTCTGGGGATCTCGGCCGCTAGGCTCGAGGAGATCAACGCGAACCTGGCTAATCCCCCGCAGTTCGACCTGTCCGGCAGTGACCGACTGGGCTTGTTCATCGCCGGCCAGCTAGCGCGGCGCCACGAGATCAAGATCACGTTGCGGCCCTCGGTGTACGGAGGCACCACGGCGATCGTGCTCATTCCCACTGCCCTGGTGGTGGACGAGGACGCCCTCCGCGGAGAGCCTGCGCTCGCCGCTGGCCGCGACGACCTTGCGCCGGGCGAGGGCTTGTCTGGCCGCCATGCCGCCCTGGGTCACGGGGCCGGCCGCGCCGCCGCTGCCCTGGCCGGTGCCGGCCTCGCGGGCGGCGGCATCCCAATCGAAGGCGCCGCCGGGCCGGTCGCAGCAGGCCCGGTCGGGAGCGGCGCGCTGAGCGGCAACGGACATCTGGCGCTTGAGCTTGCCGCCGAGCGGCTCGCGGCCGAGCGGCTGGCAGCCGCTGACCTAGCCAGCAGCGAACTGGCTGGCCAGGGCATAGCTGGCTACGGGATCGCTGGCGGCAACCTGGCCGACGCTGGCCCGGCCGACACGAGCCTTGGGGGCACCGCTCTGACCGGGACTGGCCGGGATGACGACGCGCTCGTCGGCCGCACGCTTGGTGCGCGTGGCTTCGCACGTCCGGAATCCGACCAGGATGGCGCCGACTACATCGGGCGCGGCTTTTCACTCGGCGGCCGGACTACGCTGTCCACCGGGCTTCCTCGGCGGGGCGGCGCCGAGCAATCCGAGCCGGCTCCAGCGGCCATCGACGAGGGCGAATCTCGGGTCAGTTCCCCTGCGGTCACCGAGCTCGGACTGCCGGTGCGCGTCCGCCAGGCCAGCCTCGCGCCCCAGTTGCGCCAGACGCCGGAGGCAGTCACTCAGACCGGTTTCCCCGGCGGATTCTCCATCCCGGGCGGGCTCGCGCCTGGTGCGACCGGACCTGACGCAGCCCGGCCTGGTACTTACGGACCGAGCGTCACTGGGTCGGCAGCTGTGCCGCCGGTCGTTCCGGCCGAAACGAGCCCGGCTCCAAGCCCGATCCCGCCCACGCCTGAGGCCGCGCGGGACATCATGAGCGCCCTCCAGCGAGGCTGGCAGCTCGGCAGGTCCGAGGCAGACGCAGGAAGCGAGGCGTCCATCTCTGTCTTCACACCACGGAAGTCACCAAGTGGCGAGCCGTTGGGCCCGCACGACCCGGACGCCGAAGCGACGGACGCCGAGCCCGGCGACAGCGGTGATGACCGCGGCGGCGAATAAGCACGACTAACACGGCAAGGGGAGGCCGAAATGAGCCGCACAGGGGCACTGGACTGGCTACTTGATGATCTGGTGACACGGGTCGCGCAGATCGACAAGGCGGTCATCCTGTCGCGAGATGGACTGACCATCGGGGCGTCCGCAGAACTGAGTCGCGAAGACGCAGAGCATCTATCTGCAGTGGCTTCGGGATTTCAGAGCCTGGCCAGGGGGGTCGGCCAGCATTTCGGGTGCGGCCTGCCGCGGCAGACGATCGTTGAAATGGAGTCGGCATTCCTGTTCGTGACCGCGGCCGGCGAAGGCAGTTGCCTGGCCGTGCTGGCCGCCGCGGATGCGGATGCGGCTGGCCACATCGCCTACGAGATGGCGGTGCTCGTCAGGAGAGTCGGCGAGCACATGGCGGTGAACGCGCGCCCACCTGCCGAGGCGGTGTGACCGACGGTGCGCGACGATCAGTGGCTCGACCGCGACGCGGGTCCCGTCGTCCGGCCGTATGCGCTGACCGGTGGCCGCACCCGTCCGACCGGCGAGACTATCGACCTGCTCGCCCTAGTCTCTTCATGCGATCTCAACGTGGTTGATGACCTGCTTCTCGAACCCGAGTACCTGGAAGTCATGCGCCAGTGCCACCAGCCCAAGCCCGTCGCCGACCTAGCGTCGGACCTGGATCTGCCGCTCGGCGTCGTCCGCATCCTGCTATCCGACATGCGCGAGCGCGGACTGATCATCATTCGTCCACCGGCCCGGAACCGGCTGACCGACCCGCAAGTTCTCAAGGATGTCGCTGATGCCCTCCGCCGGCTATAACCCGGAGCCCGATACCGATAGCCCGGTGTCCATCAAGATCCTCGTTGCCGGAGGCTTCGGCGCGGGCAAGACCACGCTCGTGAGCTCGGTCAGCGAGATCAAGCCGCTGCGGACCGAGGAAGTCCTCAGCGAGCCGAGCATGCTCGTCGACGCGCTGGACGGAGTGGAGCAGAAGACGACCACTACGGTCGCCATGGACTTCGGCCGGATCACTGTCCGCGACGACCTAGTCGTCTACCTGTTTGGTACGCCGGGTCAGCACCGGTTCTGGTTCATGTGGGACGAACTCGCCCTCGGTGCGCTTGGCGCCGTCGTCATGGCCGATACCCGCCGGCTGGCGGACAGCTTCCCGTCTGTTGACTACTTCGAGCGCCGCGGCCTGCCGTTCGTGGTCGCGGTGAACTGCTTCGAGGGCGCGAAACGATTTCAGCCCGAGGCCGTGCGGAAGGCACTGGACCTGAGCCTCGGCGTTCCCGTCGTGCTCTGCGATGCCCGTCAGCGATCGTCCAGCAGGGACGTGCTTGTGACGCTGGTGGAATACGCGATCCGGTTGATCAGTGACAGCGAGGCCATCATCCGCCGCTAGCGCCAGATCAGCGCCAGCGCGCAGTCGTCTGAGGCTCGGCTGCCACCCTGCATGGTCTGGACCAGCCGGCTCGCGCCCTCGCTGAAGCCGCTCGCGACTAGCCGGTCGGCCTCACCGAGCAGCCGGTCGATGCCGGCGTCAATGTCCCTGCCCGGTACCTCGACCAATCCGTCGGTGTACAGCATCAGCGCGTCCCCCGGCCGCAAGTTGCCAGCCTCAGGCACACAGCGAAAGTCCGGCACAACGCCAAGCACGATCCCGCGAGCGTCAGTGAGCCGCCAGCGCCCGGTGCCGGCCTCGAAATGCGCGGCCGGCGGGTGTCCGGCAGATGAGATCAGGTAGTCGCCAGTGACCAGGTCAAGGGTAAGGTGCACAGCGGTGACGAACCCTTCTGGCGGCCCGCCGCGCTGCAGATATGCGTTACAGGCGGACAGGTACTCCTCGTGCGGGACGGAGCCGAGCAGGCCGCCGAACGCCCCGGACAACATCAGCGCCCTGGTGCCCGCCTCAATGCCCTTGCCTGCGACGTCGACCAGCGCCAACTCGAGTAGCTTCCCGTCGAACGCCGAGACCAGGAAGTCGCCGCCGAACGACGAGCCACCGGCCGGACGCAGTACAGAGATCGCCCGCCAGTTGTCGGGCAGTTCGGGCATCTTCCCCTGAGCGCGGATGCGGTCTCGCAGCTCGATGAGCATCTGGTCGCCCCGGAGGCCTTGCACGCCGAGCTTGGCTCTGGTTCGGGCGAGCACGAACGCGAACAAGGCCGTGAGCACTATTGTCGCGCCGATACCCAGGCCGGCTTTCCGGCCGTTCAGCCAGTCGTAGGCCAGCATGACTGCCACGACGCCGAACAGGATCCCCAGCGCCCGCGGCCCGATCAGCAGCCCGCCCGCCAGAATGGGCAGGATCATCACGCCGGGCGACATCCAGTCGCCCGGGCTCTTGACCACGGCGATGCCGATCGCAATGACAAGCACCGCCAGGCCAAGGGCCATCCGGCGATTCCGCGTGATGAACTCGCGGCTGATCTTGCCACGCTGCCGAGCCGCAGCCGCCCTGGCCGCAGCCCACAACTGACCGCAGAGCTGTGCAAGCATCTTGCCCGGCACCCTACCGGTCAACGGCCCGGCGCGGAAATGCGCTGGCCTGCCAGCGGCACAGGCCGGTAGAAAGGTGATCATGACGGACAGCTATCCGATAAGGCAAGTCTCGGCCGAGGATTATCCGGCCTTCACTGCGGTGCTGGGTGAGGCGTTCCTCGAGCTTTGGCCGCCGGAGGCGGCCGCGATCGAGCGCGGAGTTCTGGAGCTGGACCGCACGATCGCGGCTGTCGACGGCACGGCGATCGTGGGCACTGCAACCAGCTACTCGTTCACCCTTACGGTGCCCGGAGCGAGCGCGCGCGCCGCCGGGATCTCCGAGGTCAGCGTCCTGCCTAGCTACCGGCGGCGGGGCATTCTTACTGCGATGATGCGGCACCAGCTCGACGACGCCCGGAGTCGCGGCGAAACGATGGCCATCCTGTTTGCATCTGAATCGGGCATTTACTCACGGTATGGCTTCGGCTTGGCGTCCTGGCACCAGCGGCTGCAGATCGCGCGCGGGGACGGCGCACTGCGGACCGGGGCTGCGCTGGGCCGGGCCGACAGCCCGAGTTTGCGGGCCGTTCAGCCCGCGCAAGCCCAGGACAAGCTGGCCCAGGTCTACGCGACCGCATTGCCCGGTAGGCCGGGCATGCTCGCCAGGGACGACCGCTGGTGGGACTCCATGCTGGCTGATCCGCCCGCCCTGCGCGACGGCATGTCGCCGCTGCGCTGCCTGCTTGCCGAGGATGCGACTGGCCCGGTCGGGTACGCGCTGTACCGGACGAAGCCGTCCTGGCAGGACGGCGTCGCGGTCGGTACGCTCCGGCTGCGCGAGCTCATCGCGACCAGCCCGGCGGCTACCGCCGCACTGTGGTCGGACCTGCTGGGCCGGGACCTGGTAAGCGAGGTAGTGGCGCCGAGCCGCCCGATCGATGATCCGCTGCTGGCAATGCTGGCTGACCCGCGGCGCGCGCATGCTCTGGTGACGGACGCGCTCTGGGTCCGGCTGATTGATCTTCCCGCTGCCCTGTGCCAGCGCCGGTACGCCACCGGTCTTGATGTTGTGCTCGATGTCGTTGACCCCGTCTTCGCCGACAACGCCGGCCGCTGGCACCTGCACTCGGGCGATCCAGCCGATGGCGGAGAAGCAGTCTGCGAACGCACCAGCCGACCAGCCGACGTCCTGCTCACGGTACAGGCAGCCGGTGCCGCATACCTGGGTGGCGCGCGCTTCGGCCAGCTAGCCGGCGCGGGTCACCTCCGGGAACTGACGCCTGGCGCAGCCGGCAGGCTGGCTGCGGCGATGTCGTTCGACCCGGCGCCGTGGACGTGCCAGATTTTCTGACCGTCGCCGCGCGGCTCGCCTTGGGGCCGCCCAGGCCGCAGACTGGTGAGGACGGCAAGTTAAGACGCAAGGAGCGGGCGAATGTCGGGGATGAAGATCTCGCTGGATGCCGCGATGCGGGCACGTGACGTTTCGCAGCCACGCGAGCCCGACGAGGCGGCCGCGCAACTGGCCGAGGATGCTCGGGTCGCCAGCCAGCTAACGGTCGCATCGGGCCACCGAGCGCAGCCTGACGAGTCATCGCTGGTTAGCGGCAGCGAGCTGCCCGGCACGGGGCTTCCCGGTTCTCGGCTCCCGACCGCCGGTCCCGACAGCAGCGGCCCGCGCGGGACCGGACCTGTCAGCACCAAACCAGCGAGACCCGGACCCTCCAGGACGAGGCTTCCAAACACCGGGCCTGCCGGCGCTGGTCTTCCCGACAGTATGAGCCGCGACGCGCCAGGCCCAGCTACCCCGCCAGGCCCAGCTACCCCGCCAGGCAATCGCACCCGGCGCCGCGGACCTGGCCGACCGCGTGGCCGCAAGCGGACGCGGTTAGCCGGCGGTCAGGGCTCGACGGGGAGCACACCCGATTCCTCATAAGCGGCGATCATGTCCAGACGCCGCTTATGCCGCTCCACGCCTGAGAACGGAGTCTCCACGAAGACCTTCGCGAAGCCGACCGCGTCGTCGATGGAGTACTCACGGGCTCCCAGGCTGAGCACGTTGGCATCGTTATGCTGCCGGGCGAGCCTGGCAGTCTCGTCAGTCCAGGCGAGCGCCGCCCGCACGCCGCGCACCTTGTTCGACGCGATCTGCTCGCCGTTGCCTGAGCCCCCGATCACGATCCCCAGGCTGCCCGGGTCGGCGACCGCAGAGCTCGCTGCCCGCATGACGTAAACCGGATAGTCGTCGTCAGGCTGATAAGTCGACGGCCCGCAGTCAACCGGCTCATGGCCGGCCTGCGTCAGCCACTCCACCAGGCGTGCCTTCAGCTCAAATCCGGCGTGATCAGATCCCAGATATACGCGCACAGCGCAAGTCTGGCACGGCCGTCCCGCAACGGCGCACGGCGGCGTGGGCTAGTCGAAGATCGGGTCCCTGGTCCGTGAGCGCTTCAGCTCGAAGAACCCGTCAGTCTTGGCGACCAGCAGCACACCATCCCACAGGCGCCCGGCGTCCTCACCGCGCGGGATCGGTGACACCACCGGACCGAAGAACGACGTGCCGTCGACGGAGATAACCGGCGTGCCGACGTCGTAGCCGACCCGGTCCATGCCGTCTTTGTGAGAAGCCCGGAGCGCCTCGTCATACTCGGTGGATTCGGCCGCGTCGGCCAGCTCGACCGGGAGGCCGGCATCAGCCAGGGCGGCCTCGATCGCTGCGCGGTCCCTCTCTTGCTTCTCGTTGTGGAACCGGGTACCGAGGGCGGTGTAGAGCGGGAGCAGTACTTCCGGCCCGAGCTTCTGCTCGGCAGCGATGCACACCCGCACCGGCCCCCACGCCTTCTGCATGAGTTCCTTGTAGCGCTCGTCCATACCCTCCTTGTTCTCGTTGAGTACGGCGAGGCTCATCACGTGCCAGCGCGCTTCCACCGGGCGGACCTTCTCCACCTCGAGGACCCACCGGCTGGTGATCCAGGCCCAGGGACATAGCGGATCAAACCAGAAATCAAGCTGAGTAACCTCTTGCTCCGACATGCTTACTCCTCGGGGGCAGCGTCACGACGTTCGCACTCGTGGCCAACGGAGAAAGCGTGTTGCGCATTCCGGCTGCGGTAGACAGGCTTGCCGGGGGCTCCGGCGGAAAGGATCGCAGAGTGGCGAACAATCTCACCCGCGACGAGGCGCGCGATCGGGCCGCCCTCATCGACATCGAGTCGTACCACGTGGAACTTGACCTGAGCGGATCTGACGAGACTTTCGAGTCGATCAGCACGATCCGGTTCAGCTCGGCTCGTGCCGGTGCCAGTACATTCCTTGAAGTGACTGCCCCCGCTGTGTCGCTGATCACCCTCAACGGCGAGGCCGTGCCCACCTCGGCGTTTGATGGCAACAGAATCACGCTGCCCGGCCTCGCCGAGCGCAATGTGCTGCGCGTCGTCGCTCGGTGCGCGTACTCCCGCACGGGCGAAGGCCTGCACCGGTTCACCGATCCGGTGGACGACGGCGTCTACATGTACACCGACCTGGAGACCTACCACGCGCACCGGGTCTATGCCTGCTTCGACCAGCCGGACCTCAAGGCGGCCTTCGAGTTCACCGTGATGGCGCGCGATGGCTGGAAGGTCATCTCAAACGCAGCGCCCGACCAGGTCGCCGAGCCAGCTGGCCCCAGCGTTGTGCGCTGGCATTTCCCGGCCGGACCGGTCATGTCCAGCTACATCACCGCGATCGCCGCGGGCCCTTACTTTGAGGTAACGGCGCAGCACGACGGGATCCCGCTCGGCATCTACTGCCGCCAGTCGCTGGCGGGCTACCTGGATCCAGACGAGATCTTCGATGTCACACGGCGCGGCTTCGACTACTTCCATGCGGCGTTCGGACTGCGGTACCCGTTCGGCAAGTACGACCAGCTGTTCGTGCCCGAGTACAACTCCGGCGCGATGGAGAACGCTGGCGCGGTTACGTTCCTCGAGGATTACATTTTCCGCTCGAGGGTGACCGATGCCCGCCGGGAATACCGCGCGAGCACGATCCTGCACGAGATGGCCCACATGTGGTTCGGCGACCTGGTGACCATGAGGTGGTGGGACGACCTCTGGCTGAATGAGTCATTTGCCGAGTGGGCCGCCACCGCTGCTCTGGCCGACGCGACCCGCTGGGTCGATGCCTGGATTACCTTTGTCCAGGTTGACAAGACCTGGGCCTACCGGCAGGACCAGCTTCCGTCCACGCACCCGATCGCCGCTGACATCCCCAACATCGAGGCCGTCGAGGTCAACTTCGACGGCATCACCTATGCCAAAGGCGCGTCGGTGCTCAAGCAACTGGTCGCCTATGCCGGCCGGGACAACTTCCTGGCCGGCGTGCGCGATTACTTCGGCAAGCACGCCTGGGCCAATGCCACCCTGGCGGATCTGCTCAGCTCGCTCGAGCAGTCCTCGGGCCGCGATCTGGCCTCGTGGTCGAAGTCCTGGCTGGAGACAGCCGGGGTGAACACGCTGCGGCCGTCCTACGAGGTTGATTCCGGCGGCAAGTTCACGGCGTTCAGCCTGCTGCAGGAAGCGCCGGCTAGCCACCCAGAGCTGCGCCCGCACCGCCTCGCGATCGGCATGTACGACCGGACACATGAGGGCGCGCTCACTCGGCGGCAGCGCATTGAGCTCGACATCGACGGTGGGCTGACCAAGGTGCCAGAACTCGTCGGCCAGCTCCGGCCCGACCTGATCCTGGTCAATGACGACGACCTCACCTACGCCAAGATCCGGCTCGACGAGCACTCGCTGCGCACGCTCATCGCGGACATCGGCGGCCTGCAGGACCAGCTGGCCGCCGCGCTGTGCTGGGCTGCTGCCTGGGACATGACCAGGGACGGCGAGATGCGGGCCAGGGACTTCGTCGCTCTCGTCCTTTCTGGCGCACCGTCGGTCCGGCAGGTCGCGGTACTAGAGCGGGTGCTGGCGCAGGCAAGCACCGCCATCCGCCGGTATGCGCACCCATCCTGGCGAGAGGAGGGCGTGGCGCAGCTGGAAGCCGCGGCGCGGACCTGGCTCGCGGCAGCCGAGCCGGGCTCCGATCACCAGCTGGTCTACGCCAGGGCACTAGCCGCGAACGCAACGGCGCCGGAGAGCCTGGCGTTGCTGGCAGGGCTGCTGGACGGGTCTGCCACCATCGACGGGCTGGCCGTCGACACCGAACTGCGGTGGCAGCTGCTGCATCGGCTGGTCAGTCGCGGAGTCGCCGGACCAGACCAGATCGAGGCTGAGCTTGACCGCGATCGCACCGACGCTGGCGAACGGCACGCGCAGGGCTGCCTGGCCGCGATCCCGACCCCCGACGCCAAGGCGGCGGCCTGGACGAAGATCACCGACGGAAGCCTGCCGAACGCGACGTTCCGGGCCACGCTGCGCGGCTTCAAGGACGCCGATCAGGACGAACTGCTGGCGCCGTATGTGGCCAGGTATTACGACGCGCTGGCCGGGCTGTGGCGCGACGGCATCACGGACATGGCGCAGTTCTTCACCGAGGTCGCGTATCCCGATTTCGTTGTCAGTCAGCAAGGCATTGCGGCGACCGACGAGTACATAGCGAGGGCGAAGCCGGCCCCGGCGCTGCGGCGGCTGCTCGCCGAGCGCCGCGACGACGTGGTGCGAGCGCTGCGGTGCCGGCAGCGGGACGCACTGCCAGACCATTAAAAGAGGGTGAGTTGCTGCCTACGGCAGTGTCGGATGACCGATAGAAGAGGGGCCGATGTTCATCGTGCCGTCGCTGACATAGCCGAGTGGCATATCCGTCTGTTGGGCCTGCTGCTCCACGATCCACCGCTGGCCCAATACTTGGGCGGCTGGACCCCGGAACAGATCGCATCGCAAGATTCCGGCCTGGCAAGCGGTGTGATGAGCCTGCTCAGGACGCTAGAGCTGCACGGCCTCGTGGCCTCGAAAGTCGTGAGCCGAAACATTCCGATCGGTGCTAGCTCATGGATGGTATACAGCATCACGCCTGCTGGCCGAGACTTCGTACTCCGCCTCGAGGACGACGCGGAGACCGTCGGCGGTGAGGTCACCTAGGCAGAACGGGCCGCACCCGCGCGGTCCAGCACGGGCTAGCTCAGCACGGTGGCATTGCCGCGGACGGCCTGGCAGACCTCGCGCACCAGGCCGATGCCTGGCAGTTGTTCCATCAGCACCGGGCCGCCGTCGTCGTCACAGAGCGGAAGCTGCCAGTTCGGGTACTCGTCACTGGTGCCAGGGATGTTCTGCGTCCGGCGCTCGCCAACCGCGTCGGCCAGCGAGACCCCGAGCAGCAGCGCCGGCGTCTTGCGCAGGTAGCCGTAGAGCGCCACGGTGAGCTGCCCAGCGTCGGGCTGCTGACCAGGCTCGAGCAGTCCTTCGGCCACGAGCGCTGCCTGCCATCGGGCCAGCAGTTCCTCGGATTCAGCCCGTTCCTGTTCCTCAGACGTCCGCAGCAGACCAAGCCGGGAACGGATCGTTACCTGCTCGCCGGAAAGGAACCCGGAGATCGGCGGCACATCATGGGTGCCGACGGTGGCCATGCACGCGCGGCGCCAGCGCGCTGGCGGCAGCGGCGTGCCGTCGTCCGCGCGGGCGAACCAAAGCATCATGGTGCCGAGAATGCCGTGATCAGTGAGGTAATCGTGGACCCAGGGATCGACGGTACCGAGATCCTCGCCGATCGCGACCGCGTCCATCCGCGCCGCGGTCCCTGCCAGCGCACCGACGGCTGCGTCATGGTCGTAGCGGACGTACGCGCCGCGGTCGGGTAGCTGCCCGGCCGGTATCCACCACAGCCGCATGAGCCCCAGCACGTGGTCGACGCGGATTCCGCCGCCCCGGCGCAGCGCCGCCCCGAACAGCTCGGCCATCGGCCGGTAGTGCTCCGCAGCCAGCCGGCGCGGGTGCCAGGGCGGCTGCGACCAGTCCTGGCCGAGCTGATTGAAGCCGTCCGGCGGAGCGCCGACGCTGAAACCGCGCACCAGCAGATCCTGCATCGCCCAGGAGTCCGCCCCACCGGGATGCACGCCGACGGCCAGGTCATCGATGATGCCGTAGGCCATGCCGGCCGCCTTCGCCGCGTCCTGCGCGGTCGCAAGTTGCTGATCAGCATGCCACTGCAGCCAGCCGTGGAAGTCGGCTGCTGTGGCGAGTTCCGCGTCGCCGCTCACCATCTCGATACCGCGACGAGGATCGGCTAGTTCCTCCGGCCACTCCCGCCAGTCGGGCCCGTACCGCTCGGCCAATGCGCACCAGGCGGACCACTCCTGCAGCCGCCGGCCGCCCTTGGCGCGGAACCGGTCGTAGGCAGCTTGCCGGGGCTCGGTCAGCGGAACCTTGCTGATCATCTCGAGGGCGCGTCGTTTCGCCGTCCACACTGCGTCCCGGTCGATGAGATCCGGCGTGCAGTTGGCCGCACGCAGCGGCGCCGCGAGTCCGCCGATCAGATCCTTGTCGGGCGTGGGCAGCGCGGCGTACTCGAGGATGTCCTCAACCCGCAGATACAGCGGACTGGTGTACAGCCGCGTCATCGGAAGGTACGGAGAAGGGCTGATCGGCGGCAGCGGCTCGGCCGCGTGCAGGGGATTGACCAGCACGAAGCCAGCGCCAAGATCCGCCGCGCTCCAGCGGGCGAGCTCGGCAAGGTCACGAAGGTCGCCGTGCCCCCACGACCGGCTCGACCGGACTGAATAAAGCTGGATGGTGAAGCCCCACTGGCGCTCGGTCGGCAGAGTCAGCCGCGGCCGCAATCCAGCACGCCGGTCAGCCGCGAACTCCCCGGCGAGCCCGCCCTTGCCTGCGTCATCAGCCGCGAACTCCCCGGCGAGCCCGCCCTTGCCTGCGTCATCAGCCGCGAACTCCCCAGCGAGCCCGGCCTGAGCCAGCTGCGCAGCCGCAAACTCGCCTGTTACCGCCTCGCCCGGTGCGGTCCCGCCAGCCTCGATCAAATCCTCTGCCGTCCACTGCTCATCGACAGTGGGCGGCTGATCAAGCGCGTCGAGGATCGCGGCCAAGGTCTCCGCTGGAACCTCGACAGGCTGGCCCCGCCAGTCGGCATAATCGGTGATGATCCCGGCATTACGGGCGCGCCGGACGAGTTCTGGGTCGCTCACACCTCCATGATTCGCCGCGCGCGTCCGCCCAAACACGGCGCCCCGCGGGCTCCGCCATGATCCTGAAAACTTGGCGTCGGAATAGCACGCCAAAGCTACATCAAAACGGATCAAGAACGATTTGTCAGATCTAGCTGGCAACCTGACGGGCATGGCCGAGCGGTGGTCCGCGCAGTTTGAGGAGCTGGCTGAGCGACAGCACGGTGTTCTTGCAGCCCGGCAGCTGACGAGGGCTGGGATCACTAAAAACGCAATCAACTCGAAGGTCACTGCTGGCCGGTGGCGGCGGATGCACCGCGGGGTGTACGCCACCTTTTCTGGCGAACCGCCTCGGCTCGCGCAGCTGTGGGCGGCCGTGCTCAGCGCCGGGCCTGGCGCGATGCTGAGCCACCAGACGGCAGCCGAGCTCGCTCGCTTAACCGACAAGCAGAGCGAGCTCGTTCACGTCACTGTTCCGAGCACCCGGCGAGTGGTTAAGACACCCGGCATAGTCGTCCACTACTCCAGCCGGGCGCGCGAAACGCTCCATCCCGCAAGGCTGCCGCCCCAGACTCGCATCGAGGAGACGGTGCTCGATTTAGCCGGCGCCGCCATGACGCTCGACGACGCATGCGGCTGGGTCACTCGCAGCCTGCAGCGAGGCCTGACCACGCAGGCAGGTCTGGCGCACTACCTCGGGCTGCGACGGAAGATCCGCTGGCGCGCCGAGCTCGCCGAACTGCTCACGCTTGACGCCGCCGGCCTGCACTCGGTTCTGGAGCTGCGCTACCGGCGCGACGTCGAGCGACCGCATCGACTGCCCAGGGGTACGCGCCAGGCGCGATTCCGCCGCGGTGACCACAACGAGTATCGCGACGTGCTGTACGAGGCTTACCAGACCGCCGTCGAACTCGACGGAGAGCTCGCGCATATCGGCGAGGCGTGGCGGCGGGACGCGCGGCGAGACAACACGGCGGCCGCCGACGGCATCGTGACGCTGCGCTACAGCTGGTTCGACGTCACCAAGTCGCCATGCGAGATCGCGGCCGAGGTCGCCCGAGTCCTAGCGCGGCGCGGCTTCGCCGGAGCGCGGCCATGCTCACCAAAATGCCCGGTCGGCGCCGACAAGCGACCCCAGCAACCGACAGGGCCAGTCCGGCAGATTAGCGCTCACACCGCCCGGGCGCGAACCGCCGCGTCTCCGATCGGAAGCCCGGCCAGGCCGGCGCGAACTGGGAACACAAATCCGTTGCGAAACCCCGCCTTGCCAGCACGCGCCGAAGCCAACCCCGCTGACCGGCGGCGTCGCCAACGATATAGCAGCGCATTCGGCGGGGCGGAACAGCGACAGACGCTCCGCAGACCGCCGTTCACGCCTCAGTCCTCGGCGGGCATCGGCGTGAGGGCACGGCCTAGCCAGTAGCCGAGCACGGCCTGAATCACCGCGACGATCAGGGTCACCGCGATCCCGACAGCCGGGTTGGCCGGGAGCCCGAGCAGCGCGGCGATCACCCGCGCAACGGCCGCGTACGGCTGACCGTTCAGCACCGACCACACGATCGGCACCGCCCAGCCGAGCGCGGCCACGATGGCCACCGCGGGCAGCGCGACGCGAATGCGCCAGCGACCGACGCGGTTCGCAAGGCCAGCCAGCACGCCGGCCGCGAACGGCATGAACCACCAGCCCGCCACCGCACCCGCAACGATCAGCACAACGCCAGCCAGCAGCCCCAGCAGCCAGACCGATGTCGGCCAGCGGTGATAGGGCCTGATGAACCGAGGCTGGAAGGGAACGGGCCGCTGTGCGCCGGCCATCCCCTGCGTGCCCAGCTGACCCAGGCGATAAGCCCCCCGCTTCCCCAGCCGCTTGAGATCCGCACTCATGGCCGGAGCTCCCAGCGGACCGAACCTGGCGGCCCCGTTGACGCCGTCGGAGCAGCGGCCGACGGCATCGGCAGGTAACTCCCTGACCACCAGTCGGCGACCAGGTCGGTGTACCAGGGCGAGGCCGGATTCTCGCTCTGGCCACCGGGATAGATGCCCTCAGCGACCAGCTGTCCGCCGCGTGACCAGGCGGCGATCATGCGCCAGCTCGGCCCGATCTCAGAATCCATTCCGCCCTCGGCGGCATCGATGGTCCACAGGTCACCGCCCGCCGACCTCGGGCCGTAGCCGAGCGAGTCCGGGCTCGCCTGATTCGGGGTCGGGCCGTAACCGACCGAGTTACTGACCGCCGGGTTAGCGCTGCCGCCGGCGGCGGCCGCCTGTAGCAGCGAGGGGAACTCGCGGGTGTGCAGCTTGCCCCACTGCCACCGGCCGGGTCCCTCGCCCAGCAGCCCGTAGAGCTGGCTCACTGCGGCAACGAACGCGCCGCGCATCCTGATCGCAGCCGGCGTCGCGCCCGGCCAGACCACTGGCTTGACAGCATGGGCTACCGATGCCGCCGCCTCAGGGACACGGGGCGCAGGCGGCGACGTGAACGCAGGATTGCCCTGGTCAGTCAGGGTCCATGCCTGAAGATCCTCATCGAGGCTGGGCAGCGCAGGGCCGACGGCGAGTCCAGCGGTATCCGCCGTTACCGGCACCTTGCCCGCGGTCCACCAGGGCCCGAACACATCCGACAGGTAGTCGCTCCAGAACGTCCACCAGATCGACGCGGCGCCGGACCCGACATCCATCTCCTTGTTCCACGAGGCGAGCGTTTGCTGCGCCACCTGCTGGATCTGGGTCAGGCGGTGACCAGCCCGCTGCGACTGATGAAGCACCGCAAGCAGCTTCGGCACGATCGCGGCCGCTAGCTGGTCACCGGTACTGTCCTGCAGCGCGGCGAAGCTGGACGGTCGCATCGACCAGTGCGCCCGCAGGTAGGCATACTCGGCATCGGCCCGGTAACCGGTATCGAAGAAGCTCGCCGTCGTCCCGAGGTAATACGGGTACGACGGGCCGACAGGGCGCTGGTTCGCTGTCGCGATCACGTGTGACCGCGGGTCGTACACCTGCGGGACGGCCGCGTACGGGATGACGCCCGCCACGTCGTCGAGCCCGGTTCCCGGCAGCGGCAGCCACGGGTCACCGTTACGGACCTGCGGGTAATATCCCGCCGAGATCGCGCCGATGTTGCCGCTGTCGTCGGCGTAGACGAACGTGAGGGCGGGCGATCGCCAGTCCGCTAGCGCGGCCCGGAACTGGCCGAAATCGGTCGCGCGATCGACCGCGAGCATCGCTGACACATCTGGCGAGCCGAGCGCGCCCATCCAGCTGACCGAGACCGTCTGGCCCGCTTGCGTGAGCACCGGCCCGTGCACCGTCAGCGGCACGTAGATCTGGCGCGCTGAGCCGCCGCGAACCGGGATCGTGTAGTGCAGCACTCGCATGTGCCGCCACTGCCCGTCCCAGAAATACTCGCGCGGCAACGCCGAGCTGGTCTGCTCGGTGTAGAACATCGTCGCCTGGCTCTGAGTGTCCGTCAGCGACCAGGCGATAGCGGAGTTGTGCCCGATCAGGATCGCGGGCAGGCCGGGCACGCTGACTCCGGACACAGCCAGCCCCGGCGCACTCAGGGCGGCCTCGAACCAGATGGACGGCAGCGTTTGCGGAAGATGCGGATCCCCGGCGAGCATCGCGCCGCCGCCGGAGACCTTCGGGCCGTTCGCCGCCCACGCATTGCTCGCTGGGGCGTTGTAGAGCTGGCCCGCCGGCAGTGCGCCCGTCTGACGCAGAATCGCCGAAGCGGCCTCGGCGAGCCCGGCAGAGATGGCAGCCGACCGGGCAGGCCGAGCATCTGAGCGGGAACGACGGAGCCCAGCCGAGTCAGCCTGCACGGTCGCGGCCGTCTGCCCGGCACCGCCGGCGCCCACGGCCGGGCCCGGCTGTACCCCCGTCTGGCCAGGCGCGATCGGCACCAGCGGCAGCTTCCGGTACGGGCCCAGATCGTACGGGTTCTGGCCGTTGGACGGCAGGACCGGGAACCAGCTCATCGTCCGCGCTACGCCGAGCGACCGCTCCAGCAAGGCGTAATCCAGCGGCGTGGTGGTGAAGTCGAGCTCCTGCGTCAGCTCGCCTTGCACGGCCAGGCTGTCCACCGGCGTCCAGTTCCGCGGGTAGACGCCGTCGAGCGAGAACACGGCGGGCCATTGGCCACTGACCCTCAGCTGCGCCAGATAGTCGTTGATCCCGCGGGAGTACGCGACCAGAACGCGCGCGGCCGGGCTCGACTTCGGCAGCTGCGCCCACTCTTGCTGTGCGGTGCGCAGCAGCCCGAGCCGCAGCTCGAACTCGTCCGAGGGCACGCCCTGCGCACCGATGAGCTGGGCCAGCTGTCCCTCCGCGACACGTCGGGCACGGTCCATCTCGGCGAGCCGGTACTCCGCCTGCACGTACCCGAGCGCGAGGTAGGCATCGTCTTGCGACTGCGC
>Ga0335075_10001840_pt1 | contig 34468 bp, 36 predicted proteins | sample Lox_Sample_24_FD_206723 | JGI IMG/M metagenome (GOLD analysis project Ga0335075, IMG submission 206723) | Soil microbial communities from Loxahatchee National Wildlife Refuge, Florida, United States - Lox_Sample_2.4 | ecosystem: Environmental > Terrestrial > Soil > Wetlands | place: USA...
TACAGTCCAATTCAAGGGGTTGATTGCACCGCGCGGTTCCGCGTAAGCGACACCAGATGCGGCACTTAGTGGATTGGCCCTGCTTCTTGCAAAGCAGGTGCTCTCCCAGCTGAGCTACACGCCCACGTTAACTCGGTGATTCTAAACGATTGTAACAGGATCGGTTTGGCCAATGACCCCCTGCTATTGGAGCAGGTGCCCCGCCGGCCTGGGCTACGCGCTCACTTCTACGGCACTACGAACATTCTACGACGCTTACGCAGCAACTTGTGCTCGATTTGCTTGCTGCGATTTCAGGACACTCGGTACAACAGAAACGTCTCACCAAGGAAAGCGATACGTCACGTGCTCTCGCCACAACCTATAGAGTGGCACAGCTGCCGACTCAGAAGTCGCATAAGTTTCAGATTGTAGAGCCAACCAATCGTCTTTTGTGAAACTGGAATGACCTCCTGGCGAACACCAGGAGGTCGGTCCTTATAATAAGGTCACCTCATAATAAGGTCACCTCGGCACCGAAGAAATCGAGTGCAGGTTGACAGAATGCGTGCCTGTGGACCAGATGCTCTCCGCGGCGCCGGACAGACTCAAGGCCAGGTCAGCGTAGCTTCCTCTGTCTCAGTGAGAGCCCCGTGGTTCCGCTTTAGAAGACTTTCCCGCATAGCCGCGCTAGATGAACACGAAATAGGCCGCCGCCAGGACAAAACCCCATCGGCCACCGAACTGAAGCCGAGAGCAACGATATGTGCTCGGGAAGTGGCCGAGTAGGCCAGAAGCTTTGTGCCGCGTCTGGACGGTCGGCAACCTGGAAGCCTGAAGGCCAGCTCGTTAACTTCGAAGACTCGGGAGTTCGCTCATGCTTCAGACCGACATGCCTTGCTTTGTCTGGGATAAAGGGCGTAGCCTCGTGCCCGAGCGCGCCGGTCCCCCTGGGCAGCGGAAGCCAATCGCGGGGATCCGGTCCACGCAGCGCAAAACGCATGGACCTCGAACTCAAGGATAAGGTTTGCGTCGTCACCGGTGCAAGCAAAGGCATCGGGCTCGCTATCACACTAGCGCTGGTCGCCGAGGGCGCGGTCGTGGTTGCTGGCGCGCGCACGGTCGAAAGCCTACATGGCATCGAGCGCGTCACTTCAGTTGGCGTCGATCTCGGATCACGAGACGGCCCCGGCCAGCTCGTGAAACGTGCGGTCGACGATCACGGCCGTATCGACGTGCTTGTAAATAACGTAGGTGGCGTCCGACTCCGACTCAACGGGTTTCTGGGTACCAGCGACGAGGAGTTTGAGTGGGCGATGAACCTCAACTTCTTTGCCGCCCTGCGGGCGACGCGCGCGGCCGTGACCAACATGATCGACCGGGGCGGCGGCGCAATCGTGAACGTCGCTTCAGTGAACGCCTTCTTCCAACCGGATACCGGCACGGTGGACTACGGTGCGGCCAAGGCCGCGTTAGTTAATCTCACCAAGGCACTCTCGCAGGAGTTTGGCCCACACGGCATTCGCATTAATGACGTGTCTCCGGGCCCGGTAAGCACGGACCTCTGGTTGGGCAAGGACGGCGTGGCGCAGACGGTCGCAAAGGCCATGGGCGTTGATCTGGAGACGGCGAGGAAGAACGCACTCGCCCACATCGGAGGCCTCGCCACCGGGCGGATGACGACGCCAGAGGAAGTCGCGACCCTGGTAGTGATGCTTGCTTCCCCACGCACGGCAAATGTCACGGGCTCGAACTACGTCATCGACGGCGGCCTCATCAAGACACTTTAAGCGTACTGCTCAGCATCTTAACGTCCGGGCTGTGCCGCAACGTGAAGGGGCAGTCGATCGGTTGGAGTCGAGATGGATCGTCGCTCGGTAGCGTGATCTACACGATACAAGAATGTGTTTGGTCGAGCTCACGCCGAGAGGACGTCGCATCACTGAGTGAGCGTCGGCCGACGACGCAAAAACCATGGAAAACGGCTTTCGCCAATTATCGCGTGACGAGCGCCTGCGCCTTGTCAAGGCACTCCAGCGCTTCATTGGCTGATGATTGGCCAATTCCGATTTGTACGTCTGGTAGCTGGTTGAAAAGTCGCGGCAGAAGTAGAGGCCTTCGCCCAGGCCTATACGGCAGGTATTGGATCTGAGCCCTGGGTCCTTGTTCATCCGGTTCAGGAAGGGTTGCTGGCTCCACGGTGGCAGTTTTATTCGTTCTGGCTTAGAGTAGTGGATGTTCCAGCCGCGGAATTGACCATGAAATCGGCTTATTGTGGCAGGGGCGGACCTTTTTCGGACATGGAAGAAGGTCAATGCTCTGGCTGACATCACCTACGTTTTGATCAAGTCAGCATCCAAAAGTGCGGTCGCCCAATCTGATCTCCGGGGGAGGGCAACAATATCGTGGAAAGAGGAACCCAGTCTCCGACGCCGGTCGGATCGAACGTCGAGAGGACGCAGAACGAGTTGGGACTCTTTTCCGGCGAATCGGTACTGGACATTTTAAAAATGATCGTTGCCGGGGCACCGCTGCCCGACATTCTGGCGATCATCGCACGGCTAGTCGAGTCTCAACGCCAGGGCCTATTCTGCACCATCTGGCTTCCGGATGAAGATGGGAAACATCTCCGTTGCGCTGCCGCTCCGAGTCTGCTTGGATTTAGCACTCACGTCGGAAGCACGGAAGTTGGTCCCAAAGGAGCATCCTGCGGCACCGCTGTGTATCGGAGGGAGCCTGTCTATGTGACGGACATTTTGACCGACCCGCTTTGGGACGGATATCGTCACTTGATGCTGCCTTATAATATTCGCTCGGTTTGGTCCCGCCCGTTGTTCAGCAAGGAACGGAAGATCCTCGGGAGTTTCGCGATTCTATATCGCGAAATGAGGACTCCCGACAGCAGCGATTTGCACTTGATTGAGAATGCGAGCCATATCACCGGCATTGCAATCGAGAGATATCTTAACGAAGAAGAGTTGAGACGCGAACGAGAGAGGCTTCGCTTGCTTCTGGAAATTACGAATAGCACGGCGTCGAAGCTCGACCTTCCCCGCCTGATAGATGCGCTTTCGACGAATTTGCTGCGCGTGACGCGATGTGATTTTTGCGCCTTGCTTCTTCCCGATAGCGACAGCGAGGAGCTGCGCTTAACAATCCTGTATAACCCGGATTCGCGAGGGGCCATCACCGACGGAGCGATCGTACCGATTCGTGGCTCGGTCTGTGGGAAAGTGTTCCGGACAGGGAAGAGCGAACACATTGACAGTTTTGAGGATGTACGCGACGACCCCGAAAGTCTCGGTAGCGACGTGGGGCGACTGTTTTTTGACAAGATCGTGGCGGAAGGCCTGAAGTCAGGTTGCGACCTCCCGCTCATCGGCAGAACGGGGGTACTGGGTGTATTGAGTGCCCTCAAGCGGACGGAAAAGGCATTCGAGGAAGAGGACGTCGAATTTCTCGAACAGGTATCTCGGCAAGTGGCAATTGCGGTGGAGAACGCGTTGGACTACGAAAGGGCCGTCAAGGACAGAGACAAGGAGACGAAACAACGGCGGTACCTCGAGGAAGAAATTCGCGCCGAGCTTGGGGAAATCATCGGAGAGAGTCCGGCGTTGAAGACTGCGTTAAGTCTCGTGTCTGTGGTAGCGCCAACTGATTCTAGCGTTTTGATCCACGGGGAAACGGGAACCGGTAAGGAACTTGTTGCCCGCGCGATACACCGGCTGAGCGGTCGCAGCGAAAGAGCATTTGTGAAACTGAATTGTGCTGCAATCCCTCTTGGACTTCTCGAGAGCGAGCTGTTCGGCCATGAAAAAGGAGCGTTCACCGGCGCCATTGCGCAGAAGACAGGGCGTTTCGAACTCGCCGACAAAGGTACGCTTTTTCTTGATGAGGTCGGCGACATCCCTCTGGAGTTGCAAGCGAAACTGCTGCGCGTCTTGCAGGAGCAGGAATTTGAAAGGCTGGGCAGCAACCGCACGCACAAGGTAGACGTCCGGCTGATCGCCGCCACGCATCGAGATTTACCCGCGATGGTAAAGCAAGGCATATTTCGCGAAGATCTTTACTATCGCCTGAAAGTATTTCCCATCCACGTGCCGGCCTTGCGGCAGCGTGCGGAAGATGTTCCGAGATTGGTGCAGCATTTCACGGCGGTTTACGCGCAGCGCATGAACAAACGAATCAATGCAATCCCTCCGGAAACGATGGATGCATTGGTGCGATACCCATGGCCGGGAAACGTCCGTGAATTGCAAAACTTTATCGAGCGCGCGGTGATCCTTTCCCCGCAGTCCATATTGCGCGCGCCAGTTTCCGATCTGGAGCCCTTACCAATTCCAAGCGAGAAGAACCTCCCCATCAATGGTCTCGCTGAGGTCGAGCGGGATTATATTCTCTGCGCCTTGGAAGCGAGCAATTGGGTGATCGGAGGACGGAGCGGAGCGGCCGCACGCCTGGGCATGAAACGAACATCGTTGGTCTACCGGATGAAGAAGCTCCGCATTGGTCGGCCTGGCGAAATGCCACAGGCACGCAGAATGAGCGCTGCGGCCGGCCACGACTGAGTTTATAAACCGCTGCGACGACAGACTTCGTGATGAGAGGCAACCCGACGGAAGCCCGTCAGTGACGGACATCCGCCACCGATCTGTCAGCTAGGACTAGAAATTTTCGCGGTTCTCCCCGTCGCAAACTGCAACAGCACAACGATTTGCGTGGATTGCACTCGCTTTGTGGGTTTCTCATTCCTTGGCATCTCACCTGCCCTATGGCTGAGGGAGTTAGGAGACAATAGATGAGTAATGCCGGGTCTCGAACAGCGATAAAACGAGCAACGCCGACACAAGACGGTGTCAGAGTCTGCGTGCCTCCTACGTCGATCCGCAGAGTGGAAGCCGACGGAGTAAACGTGTTTTACCGTGCGGCCGGCGAAGCAAATTCGCCCGTAGTTCTGCTGCTACACGGGTTCCCAACCTCATCGTTCATGTTCCGCGAACTTATTCCGCGCCTAGCGAGCGATTACCGCGTGATCGCACCGGACCTCCCTGGCTTCGGATTCAGCGACGTCCCGCCGGAACGAAATTATCCCTACTCCTTCGATCAATTGGCGGTGACGGTCGAAGCCTTCACGCGCGCACTCGAGATCAACCGGTACGCAATCTACGTGTTCGATTATGGCGCGCCTGCTGGCTTCCGGCTGGCGGCAGCGCATCCCGAGAGGGTCACTGCTATCGTTTCGCAGAATGGGAACGCATACGAAGAGGGCCTCGGCGACGCATGGGCTCCCATCCGGAAATATTGGAGTGCGCCCACGGCAGAGAATCGCGACATCCTTCGGAAAACCATTTTGACAGAAGGAGGAACGCGCTGGCAGTACACCTATGGCGTGACTGATCCGGAGAGCGTTCCGCCAGAGTCATACACACTGGACACAGCTCTCCTCGAACGCCCCGGAAACAAAGAGATCCAGCTTGATCTGTTTTTGGATTATGCGTCGAACGTTGAGCTTTATCCGAAATTCCAGGAATATTTCCGCAAATCGAAGCCGCCCCTGCTCGCGATATGGGGCAAGAACGACCCCTTCTTCGTTCCAGCGGGAGCGGAGGCATTTCGGAAAGATTTGCCCAACGCGGAGGTTCAGTTCCTAGACACCGGGCATTTCGCGACTGAGACGCACGTGGTGGAAATCGCGGCGGCGATGAAAGAATTTCTCCATTCGAGTGGCGTCAGGTGCGCGCGAGCGTAGAAGGACAGGCCGCGATATGGATGAGTTTCCGGAAAATTCGACGGTCATTCTGGTGCATGCGGCGTGGGCAGACGGCTCTTGTTGGAGCAACATTATTCGCCCCGTAGCGGAGCGCGGCCTTAAAGTGACGTGCGCACCGATGCCGCTCACGTCCTTAACGAACGACGCTACGGCTTTGAGTTGGGCACTGGAGCAGACCACTGGCGCAGTAATTTTGGTGGGACACGCCTACTCCGGTGCTGTGATTGCTGCGGTCCGGGAAGAGCGAGTCAAGTCCCTCGTGTACATCGCGGCGCTCGCGCCGGATGAGGGCGAGACGGTCGCGGAGGTGTTCTATCGCGACACGCCGAGTCCAGAACAGCCCAAGATGGTTCCCGATTCCCGTGGTCTGGTATGGATGCAGGAGGACGCGTTCAGCCGAGCGCTTGCGCAGAACGCGACGGTCGATCAAGCCAGGATCGCGGCGGCCGTGCAGCGGCCAATCGCGGTTCAGTGCATTCAAGAGGCGGCACCCGTACCACTCTGGAAGTCAAGACCGTCGTGGTATCTGATCGCCGAGGAAGACCGCATGATCAATCCGAAGACGCAGCGCTTTATGGCGGAGCGTATGGGGGCAACCGTTCGGTCGCATCGTGTCGATCACACACCCATGTATTCAGAGCCGGCGATCGTGGTGGACCTGATTCTGGAAGCGGCGACTGCAACGCTAATAGGAAACCCGGCCCGACAAACCGCATAGATGGGGACAGAGATATGACGGCGAAGGGCAAGACTTCAGAGAAGGGGCGAGCGGCGGTTGGCCAGAGCTCGAATCTAGAAAACACCCCGTCCGCTGGCAAGCCGCCCGGTCACGAGGAAATCGCACTCCGAGCCTATGAACTCTATGTCGAGCGAGGTTGCGTTTCCGGACGCGAGCTTGATGATTGGCTTCAGGCCGAGAGTGAACTGCGTGAAAAGTCTTCCTGAAACCCTCACCCACTGGTCGCGGCGAGCGGGCAAAACCGCCATGACACGACGCGGGCATCGAGCGTAGAGGGGAAAAGCAAATCAATATGGACCTATATCTGCAGCAGTTCTCCGATGATTTTCCGGGAATCCAATTCGATGAAGCGAATCTACCAGGGAGAATGCAATGCCACTGCAACAGGACTACTTCACTGCGTACCGCAGCCTGAAGCTGACACGAGATGCCAAGGGCATTCTAGTCGCTGAATTCCACAGCAAAGGGGGCACTTTCACCTTTAGAGCGCAAGATCATACGGAATTTGTGGACGCCTTTTACCGGATTTCCCAGGATCGAGCGAACAAAGTCGTGATCCTCACAGGAGCGGGTGGGGACTTTATTCCCGAAATCGACTTCTCATCCTTCGGCAACGTTGCCGACCCGGGCGTTTGGAGCCAGGTGCTCGACGAGGGAACTCAGATTGTCGAAAACATAGCCAATATACGCGTGCCAGTGATTGCGGCTGTAGAGGGACGCGCTCACGTGCATTCCGAATACGCTCTGCTCGCCAGCGTTATTGTTGCTGCCGAGGGTGCCTCGTTCCACGACTTGCCCCACTTCGCGGGGGGGCATAGTGCCCGGCGATGGGATCTTTACTGCCTGGAGTTATCGCGCTGGAGCAGGACGAGCGGAGGCCTTTTTGCTCAACCCGCAGCCGCTGACGGCTCGCACGGCGCATGAATGGGGAGTGGTTGCCGAGGTCGTGCCGAATGGGAAGGCGCTCATCCGGGCGCTGGAATTGGCCGCGTCGTACTTGAAAGCTCCGGAAGTGACGCGCCGCAACACGCGCGTGCATTTCATTCAACCCCTGAAAGAACGCATTGTGCGAGAGGTCGGATATGGTTGTCACTCGAAGGGACATCGGCAGCCGACCTCGTGAAATCGGTGCAATTGAAGAGTTGATCCGTCGCTCACGAAATAAAATCTCCGTAAACACCGAGAGAGATCTCCACTCAAAATCGGGACTCCCCCGCGAGAAGCACCTGAACGCAGATTGACTGGAGATTCGGCGCGTTATCGGACGATGCGTGGACGACGGCAAACTGCATAGATTTGGAAAGCCGGAGAGCATGAGAGCCAAATTTGTCGCCATCGTTACGGGAGCGAGCCAGGGCATCGGGCGAGCTACAGCACTCCGCCTGGCGCGAGATTTTTCTGCGGTTGTGCTGGTTGCGAGAGACAAGGACAACTTAGAGAAAGCGGCGATCGACGTGCGAGGGATTGGCGCTGAGCCGCTGGTGATGGCTCTCGATCTGCGGCAGCCTCAAGCGGCCGATTCAATCGCGGAGGGCACCCTCGATCGGTTTGGCAGAATCGACGCGCTGGTCAACATCGCCGGCGCGGTCCCGCAGATTGATTTGTTCGAAATGACGGATGCGCAGTGGGAAGACGGCATGGCTCTTAAGCTGCACGGCGCGCGCAGATTGACGATACGTGCTTGGGATGCATTGAAGGCTTCGAATGGGTCGGTAGTGTTTATCTCTGGCAGCGCGGCGCTCGATCCCAAACCAGAATTCGCGGCCGTGGCGGCCACCAATGCAGCCATCATCGCGCTTGCCAAGGCATTCGCAGAACAAGGAATAAAAGACGGAGTGCAGGTTAACAGCGTCGTGCCAGGTCCTGTGATGACCGGGCGCCGGCAGTCTTTCTTTGAGAAGTGGGCCCCCGCCCACAATCTCACTGTCGAAGAAGCGATCAAGGAATTCCCGGCAAAAGCTGGCATCAGTCGCTACGGAAGGCCGGAAGAGATTGCTGACTTGTTGGGTTATCTGGTGTCGCCTGCAGCCAAATGGCTGACCGGTTCTTCACTGCGCATGGATGGAGGAGAGATTAAAGGTATCTAGGACGAAAGGGCAGTCTTCAGCCAGAGCGTTGCTTGAGGCCTATCTCCTGCCTCTCCGTCGGATAGTCCGTCCTTACGAAAAATTCATCAACTCTCGTCTTACCGCCTTGCCACTTCTGTCCACGATGACGGTCGCGACCAAAACTTGCCAGTGTTGGATATCCGTCACGGATTCGTCAGTAGCTCATCGACATTCTTCTTCGGTTACGAGGACATCGCGCAGATCCGGAACGACTTATCCCTCGGGCTCGTGCCCGGACTGGAGTGTCCGGTTTGGCACTACTCTTGCGCCAAAAGAGCCTGTCTGCAGTGCGTCTGAGCATTCCACTGCGGAGTTGAGAAGGATTCCCGTGGGTCAGAATCTTGCAGCACTGAAACAACAGCATTTCGACGAAACTCGCGACCTTCTTGACGAGCTGCTACTTGCTTACCATCCACAGCTCTTTTGGCGCGCCTTCCGGATTCTTGGAACTCGCGAAGATGCTGAGGATGCAGTTCAGGACGGGTTGTTGAGTGCTGTCCGCCACTTTGACCAATTTGAAGGCCGGTCGAAACTCTCGACTTGGCTGACCCGCGTGGTCATCAACGCCGCCCTTATGGTGCGCCGAGGCAAGCACGACTACCGCGAAACCTCGTTGGAACACTTGCTTTCGAGTAAAGATCAGGCTCTCCTTGAAATCGCAGACGATTGCCGGCCTGGCCCGGAGCAAATCTGCGCTTCGTCTGAAATCAGAGCTCTGATAAGACAACAATTCAATCTGCTTTCTCCCGCCCTGCGCTCGGCTTTCCAGCTGCATCACATCAACGGCGAGTCTTGTGAAGAATCCCGCCGGAACCTTGGAATCACTGCGTCTGCAATGAAGTCGCGCGTCAGCCGGGCCAAACGGCGGATGGCTTCGAGGTTCAATCACATGCGCAGTGAACCCGAGCAATCCAGACTCAAGAAAAGGAGAGAACTATGAGCAAGCGAATTGGAGTTTTATTGATGGCGATTGGAATCAGTATGGCGTTGGCTAAGGGTGCCCTTGCCATTCCCACCCCACAGCCCCAAGACCAGACCATGCAAAGCAACACTCAAACGAAAGATAAGAAGACGGATCAAAGCAAAATGTCGGGAGACCACATGAAGGCCCACAGCACAATGGCCGCGCACAGCAAGATGTCTCAGGACAGCAAGATGAGCCACGACAGCAAGATGGCTCATGGAAGCAAGATGACTCACGACAGCAAAATGAGCCACGACACCAAAATGACTCACAGCGACAAGATGAAACAAGACGACAAAAAGAAGAACCCGAACAAGATGAACCAACAATAGAGATCGTGTCCGGCGGAACGCGGGCGTGGGGCAGAACGGGGGTGAAAATGCCACAAGAGCTAGCTGGCAAAGTAGCAGTGATTACAGGCGGCAGCAGTGGAATCGGCCTCGCCACTGCCAAGAGGTTCGTTGAAGAAGGGGCGTTTGTGTTTATCACCGGACGACGTCAGGCGGAGCTCGAGAAGGCAACACGCGAAATCGGAAAGAACGTCGTCGCGGTGAAGGCCGATGTGTCCCGGTTGGAAGACCTCGATCGTCTGTACGCGGAAGTCGCAGCCAAAAAAGGCAAAATCGATATTGTCTTTGCAAACGCGGGCATCGTGGAGCGGGTCGACACCCCGGCTGCGACCCCCGACCATTTCGACAGGACGTTCAACACCAATGCTCGCGGCGTGTACTTTACCGTGCAAAAGGCATTGTCGCTGCTCAACGATGGCGCTTCGATCATCATCACTGGCTCGGGAGTCTGGCAGAAAGGAACGCCGATCTACGGAACCTACGCTGCTACAAAGGCCGCACTTCGTTCTTATGTTCGGACCTGGACAGCGGAGTTTGCGCGCAGAGGAATCCGCGCGAATGTCATCAGCCCAGGCCCGATCCAAACACCCATTATTGACGGACAGTTTTCGACTAAGGAAGCTGCCGACACAGCCAGGGAGCAGTTCAAGGCGAGAATTCCTCTCGGGCGCATTGGACAGCCCGAGGAAGTTGCTTCGGCTGCGTTGTTCCTCGCGTCCAACGAAAGCAGTTTTATCACGGGAATCGACCTTCCGGTTGACGGTGGCTTGGTGTCGGTCTGAGGGTTCGGATTTTGCCTACTCGCCCTCGAGGAGCAAGGAATGAGCGACGTGGTTTATGTCTCAAGATCCACGATCGAACGCCGTCGGGGGGCTCTCCGCATCGCTCACTTGCCTGGAGAATCGCAACCGGTGATTTTCAGCGTGCATGGCGCTATCGCCAGGCACTACAAAGTCGACCCAGCGAAGTTGCAGGAGTCGCACAGTTCCACCATCGACTACTTGATCGCGGCGACAGCCGGTTGAATGGTGGGCACTTTTGGAGGCGCGCTGGAAGCGCGTGGAATCGATGCCGGCGGCGGGAAGCTGACAGCCGAAGTTACGGGCGAGGTCGAAACCGAAGATGGCGTATTGGTTATCCGGCGGGTCAACGTGGCGATGCGGTTGGCCGCGCCGGAAGGCAGGCGGGAAACCGTCGAGCGAACACATTCAGTTTACGCAATGCATTGTCCTCTCTACCGAACGCTGCACAGGGCCATCCAACTCACATCGTCGGTCGAGCTTCTGGCGCGAGCCGGCGCTAAGACCAAACGAGGCGAAATAGAGCATGAGTGAGTCAAGCGCGTCAGCATCCATGATGCATCCGACGCAGACAAACGGTTCGCCGGTGGCGGCGGGCGTGTCGGCTAAAGAAACCACCGTACCGGTCATTCGTAAGCACCACTTGTTGGTGCGCTGGAGCCATTGGCTAAACGTGCCCATTCTTCTGGGGCTCATCTTAAGCGGCATGTCCATTTACTGGGCTTCGCCGGTTTATCAGCACAATCCTGATCCGAGCACAGGAAATGTCGACTACGTGGCGGACATTGGGACTTGGATTTGTGCTCATGTTCCCGGACTGCATCACTACAGCAGCCCTCCCGACTGGATTTACAACCACATGAGCCTTGGTCCCTACTTGCTTGCGAACGCGCTGCGCCTGCATTGGTTCTTCGCCTATCTGTTCATGCTCAACGGTCTTGTCTATATCCTTGGCCTCGCGCTGAGCGGCGACTGGCGCGCTCTGCTTCCTCGCCTCACCGATTTGCGCGATGCAGCGAAGGTGCAGTTGTACTACGTCGGCAAACCATTCGCAGTGTTGCTGCGCCGCACTTGGTTGCATCCCCGCTTCACCACAAAATACAACGCGCTACAACGGCTCGCATATTTTTCTATGCCCGTCGCGGCGTGCCTGTCGATAGCTACGGGATGGTCCATTCATAAGCCAATGCAACTCCATTGGCTCGTGGCGATTTTTGGCGGATATAACGCGGCGCGTATGTGGCACTTCTGGCTCATGTGGCTGTTCATCTTATTCGTTGTGCCGCACGTAATCCTTGTTTTTACCGATGGCTGGGACACACTGCGCAGCATGATCGCTGGTTGGTCGGCAAGGGTCCACGGATCGGAGGGTTTCGAAGATGAGCGCTGATGAAAACGACAGCCAGGTTAAGCAAGAGCCTGAAGAGCTCCCGTCGGCCAGCAAGCGGTCGCGCCCGCTTCCGAAAGCCGGCCGACTCTTCCAAGAACAAACTCCCAAAATCTTCGAAGCCGCTCCTCGCGACCTGCGCCGCCTGACACGCCGCGACCTGCTGGTCTTCGGCGCAGGCTCGTTAGCTGCATTGGCTAGCTTTAGATACCTCTTGCCGCAAGACACGCTTGCGCGCTTGGGCGTAGACGCACTCGATTCACCTCGGAAAGAGCGGTTCTTGAACGGCGCGCTGCGCTTTGACGACGACGTGGCCGAAGCGATTTACTCGTCGGACCGCCTTGTGCCGACGTACAGCAAATCGCAGATTACCCCCCTCAAGAACAACTACGAGGGAGTTACGCCCGATCCCAGCTACATTCCGGGTTGGCGGCTGCACCTCGAGGGGCTCGCTTCGGGTCTGAGCCTTTCCCTGGATCTCCCGACTCTTCTGGCGCGCTTCCGATCGCACGAACAGATCACCCGATTTGTTTGCGTGGAGGGTTGGAGCGCGATCGCCTGGTGGTCGGGTCTCAAATTCGCGGATTTGCTGCAGGCGTATCCGCCGATCTCACAGGCTAGATGGGCTGGCGTTAACTCGTCGCTGAATCTCGATGAGAACGGGAATCCCGATCCGTACTACGCGTCCCTCGATTTGGCCACGGCTCGCCATCCGCAGACTTTGCTTGCGACGCATTTCAACGGCCAATCTTTAACTGTTGACCATGGTGCGCCGCTTCGGCTCCTCGTGCCGGTAAAGCTCGGATTGAAGAATGTGAAGGCAGTCACCAAGATCACCTACACCGTGGACGAGCCAAGCGACTACTGGGCCGAGCGCGGATACTCGCACTACGACGGAATCTAGCCCACGGCGATCCACTGGAGGGAGATAGAAAGCATGAAATTGAAGACCGCCATTCCGATAGCGATTGTCGCAGTCGCTTTGTTTGTCGGTTGGTATGAATTTCGTCCGGAGCGGCTATTCATCAATAAAACCGTTCACCAGAATTTTCCGACAGTGGAAGGAAACTCATCGGAAGAGACTCTCGCGTCTGGAACATTTCATTCCGTTTTGCACCCGACGTCAGGCACGGCGACAATTTATGAACTTCCGAACGGAAGCAGAATGCTCCGCTTCACGAACTTTAGGACGTCGAATGGTCCCGACGTTCACATCTACATGGTGGCCGCCACCGACGCAAAAGACAACGACACCGTGACGAAAGCTGGGTTCATCGATCTGGGCCCGATGAAGGGCAATATTGGAGACCAAAACTATATGCTTGCGCGCGAGATGAGCCTCTCCAAGTACCGCGCGGTTTCCGTATGGTGCAAGCGTTTCAGTTTCAATTTCGGAACCGCGCCGTTGGTCCCCAATCTGACGCCTTCGCAAAAGTAGGGGACGCGATCAGATGCAGCCGGCGCGTCGGGATGAACGCGCGGATTGGAGCTCCAAAGACTGGTTTCGGCAGCTGGCTAAGCCGTGCAGGTCAGAAAGCATTCAAGCGATGAGCACGACTCCCATGAAGCGAATTGTGATTCTCGGCGGGGGCTTTGCCGGCGTTTCTGCAGCAAAAGAGCTTGAAAAACGACTCGCCGGCCACCCAAATGTAGAAATCACATTGGTCAGCCGAGAGAATTTCTTCCTCTTCACCCCTATGCTCCACGAAGTGGCAACCAGCGACCTCGAACTCACCACCATCGTGAATCCAGTTCGCAAAATGCTCAGGCGGGCACAAGTTTTTATCGGCGAGATAAAATCCATCAACCTGTCTCGAAAAGAAGTTGTCGTATCACACGGCTTCGACCATCACGAACACACACTGGCATGGGATCACTTGGTTATAGGCCTAGGATCGAGAACGAATCTTTATGAGCTGCCGGGATTGGAAGCACGCGCCCTGACGATAAAATCGCTGAGCGACGCGATCAGGCTGCGCAATCACCTCATCGCGCAACTGGAGGAGGCCGACAGTGAATGTGTGACAAGAAAGAATCCGCTCCTGACGTTCGTGGTAGTTGGAGGCGGGTTCGCGGGCGTAGAAACCATCGCTGGCATAAATGACTTTGTCCGCGAGGTTCTGCCCTCGTATTCGCACCTTCGGAAGGACATGCTGCGCGTTGTGTTAGTGCACGCAGGCGCCACGATTCTTCCTGAACTCGGCGACGAACTCGGCCTTTACGCCCAAGGAAAGCTAGCCGCTCGTGGTGTCGAGATTCACCTCAGAGCGAAAGCGACTGCGTTATCAGACCGCAGTATCGAGCTAAGCGACAGCACAGCGATCGAAACCAACACTCTGGTTTGGGCAGCCGGAACAGCTCCATGCTCGCTCGTGCAGGATCTGCCTTGCGAGAAAGTGCGCGGCAGGATCGTGGTAAATCCGTTCTTGGAAGTCGTCGGATGGCCCGGAGTTTGGGCGCTCGGTGACTGCGCGGCCGTGCCCGACCGATCCACCGGCAAGGCTAGTCCGCCAACCGCGCAACACGCCCTTCGCCAAGGAAAAATCCTCGGCCGCAACATTGCCGCGGAGATCCGCTCACAAAAGAGAAAGCCGTTCTCTTTTGCGACGCTGGGCCAGTTGGCGACGATCGGAAGCGATCCGCCGTCGCGAACATTTTAGGAGTCCATTTCTCTGGCTTTGTTGCGTGGTGGCTCTGGCGAACGATTTATCTCAGCAAATTGCCCCGGTTCGAAAAGAAAATTCGTGTCGCTCTTGACTGGAGCCTGGACCTGCTATTTTCAAAAGACATTGTGCAGTTTCTCATGGAGTCTGCTCCCGCTCTTACGGGGAGCGCGGATGACGTGTCGCAGAGCCTGACCAGGCAGAACGTCGAGCCCGAAACAGCGGGTTTGGACGGCCCCCGCAGAACATAATCCGCGTCGCGGCGAACTTTTCTATGACAACGGCGTACACGGATCCGAGTATCGGTGAATATCTTCGGCAGCGGCTGACGCCGGCGGAAGGCACGATGCCTCGTGTCCCCGGAATCGAGATGTACGGTGCTTCGATTCCCGCGGGAGCCGTCGGTGGTGACCTGTTTGAATACATAAACTTTCAGCAGCGTTACGATCTCGATGCATGTGTTGGGCGACACCAGATGCGGCTTTAACCTCCTTAGTTGCAAAGCGGGTGCTCTCCTAGATGAGCTACACGCCCACAGCGGGAACTGCATCTGATTCTAAGTATTTGGAGTTGCGCGAAAACGGGGAGAATCCTGCTTTTTGCTCTACCCTTTCGGAACAAACCCGTGCCGAATCTCCCATCGCGAGCACTTCGGGTGACTCAAGGCGGCGATTATGCGGATTATCGACGGCCAAGATCCCGCCTTAGTCAGATAGCGCAATCCGAAACTCGATTCTAACTTCGTCCCTGACTTTGACTGTTCCGCCCGCTACAGCCACGGGAGTAATACCGAAGTCGGTTTGCTTGAGCGCGAACGATCCTTCGTACAATCCGTCCTTCAATGTGACTTCCGTTTCCAGTGGATGCTCCTGACCGTGCAAGTCGAAGATCCCATTCACGAGCCAGCGACCTGCCCCCTTGGCCTCGACCGTAGCCGACCGGAAACGGATATCGGAATAACGATCGGCATCGAGGACCTGAGCTCCCAGCATCGTTTTTTGAATCTGAGCCAGCGTATCAGAGGAAACTTCTGGATCGAGTACGCGAAGCCTGCGCGCGTCCACATGTAGGTCCACAGAGGAGCGGCCGGCTTCATCGATCACTTCGCCTGACCCGATTGGAGCTTCTATCTCATGGTTGTGCCCAAAGGCTGAAAAGAAACCTGCCTTATAGACGTGAACGACGATGGATGACTTTCTGACATCGACTGTGTGCCTTTTCGGCTCGGCTGGCGTGAACCAAGAGCAACAAGCCAAGAGAACAGCGACGGCGATTGCCACTCGGAACATGGTTCGCATGTTGGACTCTATGGCCGAAGAGACCTGAGCAGTCGCAAGAAGAATTCCCTCTGAAACGAGATTACGATCAAAGCGTGAATGAATGTAAGACAATTTTTTGGTCGCAGAACGCGGTTGAAGTATTCGATATGCGGCCTCGATGAGAAATTAGCTGACCGATGGATTCGATGCGAAAATCAGCTAAGCTAAATAGAGCGATTTGCAGCAATGGGCTGAGGTGACTCTTGAAAATCGATCCCGCCGCTGGAAAGCCAGCCAATCCGTCGATCCTGGTAAATGTACCGCGGTTGATAACGGCTTATTACGCTCTCCAGCCCGATCCTGCCGACCCGCGGCAGAGAGTTGTCTTCGGCACGTCCGGTCACAGGGGATCGGCTTTCGATGTGGCGTTCAATGAGGCGCACATCCTGGCGATTACCCAGGCCATTTGCGAGTACCGGACTTCGCGGAAAATCGACGGGCCACTTTTCACCGGAATGGATACACACGCCCTCTCGGAGCCCGCGTTTGCAAGCGCGCTGGAGGTGCTCGCCGCGAACGGCGTCGAAACGATGGTTTCAGACGGGACGCGATATACGCCGACGCCGGCCGTCTCCCATGCAGTTCTGATGTATAACAGGGGACGCAGCGCCGGCTTCGCGGATGGTATCGTAATCACGCCGTCGCATAATCCGCCCGATGACGGCGGTTTCAAGTACAACCCTCCCAACGGCGGTCCGGCTGAATCCACGGTGACGAGTTGGATTGAGTCGCGGGCGAACGATCTTTTACAAAGCGGAATTTCGAGCGTCAAACGGATCCCATTCGCAAGAGCGATAACCCTATCCACCGTCCACAAGCATGATTACCGGCGGTCGTATATTCAGGACCTTGAAAACGTCCTGGATATGAAGGCGATCGCCAGCGCCCGAATTCGAGTGGGTGTCGATCCACTGGGCGGCGCCGGCATCGACTATTGGCCCGTGATCGGTGAGCGGTACGGCCTCAATCTGACGGTAGTAAACAATTCGATTGACCCCACATTTCGGTTCATGACTGTCGATTGGGACGGCAAGATTCGCATGGATCCGTCCTCACCGTATGCCATGCAGAGCCTCATCGCGCTGAAAGACAAATTCGACATCGCGTTTGCGTGCGATACGGACCATGACCGTCACGGAATTGTCACAAAGAGCAGTGGGTTGCTTCCGCCGAACAATTTTCTTTCCGTGTGCGTCGATTACCTGTTTGCGAATCGTAAGGACTGGGACAAGAATATTGCAGTTGGAAAAACGGTGGTCAGCAGCAGCATGATCGACCGCGTAACGGCCCGATTGAAGCGGCGGCTGCATGAAGTGCCCGTGGGTTTCAAATGGTTCGTGGAGGGGTTAATCGCGGGTCAATTAGGCTTTGCGGGGGAAGAGAGCGCCGGTTCCACGTTCCTTCGGCGCGATGGCCGCGTCTGGACCACAGATAAAGACGGTATCATCGCCGCGCTATTATCCGCCGAAATCACCGCGCGGAGAGGGAGCGATCCCGGTGAAGTGTACCACTCGCTCTCGCAAGAGCTAGGTGACCCTGTATACGAGCGAATTGAGGCGCCGGCGACGGTCGACGAAAAGCGTGCTCTTGCCAAGTTGTCTCCGGATAATGTCCGGACGCAAGAGTTGGCCGGCGAGCGCATTGAGCAGATTCTTACGACGGCCCCCGGAGGAGGCGCCCCGATCGGCGGAATCAAAGTGATTGCCAAGAACGGTTGGTTTGCGGCGCGGCCTTCGGGGACTGAGGACATTTACAAGATTTACGCAGAGAGTTTTGTCGGGCGGGATCACCTCAAACGAATCGAACAGGAAGCTCAGGATATTGTTTCAGCTGCGCTCGCGCAAAGCGGCAGTGCAGCGGCGGCTCGTTAGACCACAGCGGTCATACGGAGGAATCAGGGATGGGCAGCAGTCCAGCACGATATCGTTCCGCGAAAGCTGCAACATTGCAGGCTCTGACGGAGTTGGCGCTCAATATGCGCTGGTCTTACAACCACGCGGCGGACAAGATCTGGGAACATCTCGCGCCCGAATTGTGGGAATCGACCCATAATCCATGGGTTGTGCTCCAGACAGTTTCCGCGGGGCGCCTGCAGAGTGCGGCGATGGACCGCGATTTTCAGTCGCTGGTTGCCGATCTGCATCGTGAGAAACAGACGGCGGAAGAAGCGGAAACCTGGTTTCAGAAGACACATCCGGACTCGGGTCTTACCGGTGTTGCATATTTCTCGATGGAATTCATGCTTAGCGAGTCTTTGCCGATTTATTCGGGCGGACTCGGAAATGTCGCGGGCGACCAACTGAAGGCCGCGAGCAATCTTGGCGTACCCGTGATGGGCATCAGCCTGCTCTATCAACAGGGCTATTTTCGCCAGGAGATTGATGCCCACGGCCAGCAATTGGCGCTGTATCCCTACAACGATCCGGGCCAGCTTCCGATTAAACCATTGCGGCAAACGGACGATGAGTGGCTGCGCCTGTCGATTGACTTCGCAGGTTCCAAACTATGGATTCGCGTCTGGCAGGCACAGGTAGGGAGAACGAAGCTTTATTTGCTCGACACAAACGATCCCGCGAATGTTCCGGCGTACCGCGGCATCGCAGGCGAGTTGTACGGCGGTGGTCCCGAGGTGCGATTGAAGCAGGAGTTGGTCCTTGGACTCGGAGGATGGCAACTCATAGAGGCACTCGGCATGCGGCCTGAGGTTTGCCACTTAAACGAAGGCCACGCGGCGTTTGCAGTGTTGGAGCGGGCCCGGTCGTACATGGGCCGCAACAACCAGGCTTTCAACGTAGCTCTGGCCGTTACGCGTGCCGGGAATCTTTTCACGACTCACACACCAGTAGCAGCAGGATTCGATCGATTCAGTCCGGAACTGATCGAGAAATATCTTAAGAACTACGCGGAGAAAGATCTGGCGATTTCGTTCGACGATCTGCTTGCCCTGGGACGCCAAAACCGCTACGACCCCTCCGAACCGTTCAACATGGCGTACCTGGCGGTTCGAGGCAGCGGCTCGGTAAATGGCGTCAGCCGATTGCACGGCAACGTGAGCCGACGTATTTTTCAGGTCCTTTTTCCGAGGTGGCCGGAGCAAGACGTCCCGGTTACACACGTGACGAATGGCGTTCACATGCCGACCTGGGATTCGGCGGAAGCCGATCGGATCTGGGAAGCTGCATGTGGAAAGGGCCGCTGGCACGGGACGACAGAAGCACTGGAAAAGGGCTTTCAAAAGGTCAGCGACACAGATCTTTGGAAGTTGAGGGCTGACACACGCGATTCGCTCGTACAGTACGTTCGCAAAATGCACAAGCGGCAGTTGACCGCCCGCGGGGCATCGCCAGATGACCTGGCGCAAGCATCGCAAGTGCTCGACAGCAACTCACTGACGCTTGGCTTTGCGCGCCGGTTCGCCACGTACAAGCGGCCGAACCTTCTTCTGCACGACCCGCAAAGGCTGGAGCGCATCCTTACCAACCCCGACCGGCCCGTGCAGCTCGTTTTAGCAGGCAAAGCACATCCCGCTGATCTGGGTGGTCAAGCGATGATCCGGCAATGGATTCAATTCGCATATCAGCCACAAATACGACCTCGGGTAGTTTTCCTGAGCGACTACGACGCATTGATGGCCGAGCACCTGGTTCAGGGCGTCGACGTGTGGGTCAATACGCCGCGGCGGCCGTGGGAAGCGAGCGGCACGAGTGGGATGAAGGTACTGGTCAACGGCGGACTGAATGTGTCCGAATTGGACGGCTGGTGGGCTGAGGCTTATTCGCCCGAAGTTGGATGGGCTATTGGTGATGGGCGCGAACACGACGGCGATCCGAGCTGGGATGCGACCGAGGCTGAGGAGCTATATCGGCTGCTCGAAGAAAAGATCGTTCCCGAATTCTATACGCGCGACGATCGCGGCATCCCGCGCGGCTGGGTCACGCGCATGCGACACAGTATGGCGCGGCTGACACCCGCATTTTCGACGAACCGAGTTGTACGCCAGTACACCGAACAACACTACATTCCGGCGGCCAAAGCGTTATCGGAACGCTCGGCGGACCAGAGTCTTGAAGCAGTCGGGCTGCTGAATTGGGAAAGCAGCCTAGCCAAGCACTGGCCGAGGATTCGATTTGGTTCGGTCTCGGTCGAAAAAAGAGATCAGAAAAACTTCTTCCAGGTTCAGGTGTTTCTGGATGGTCTCGACCAAGACAACGTGACCGTCGAACTTTATGCAGAACCCTTGAACGGCGATGGCCCGGTGAGACACGTGATGGGTCGGGGCGAACCGGTTGCGGGTTCTGCCGACGGGTTCACGTTCACGGCGAGCATTCCGGCAACTCGTCCCGCGACTGACTACACGCCAAGATTGATTCCGCGTCGCGAAGGAGCGCTCGTACCGCTCGAAGCCTCATACATCCTCTGGGATGAATCGCGCACGTGGAGATAATTGCGCCGGGCGACTCGCATCAAACTGGTTCCGATCGAGTCTGCCGCTCCGCGACGTTGTCCCAGGGGCTAATCAGTAGAGGCTCGGCCTAGCGAGGTGTGAGGTGGAAATGGCCGCGCTGATCCGGTAGAATAGGGGTTTCACTGCTGGCCAAGCGACGCGGCTGTGAGTGTCAACTCCGGGGTTTACCGCGCAGAGCGGCCTGCAAAGGGGAATGTCATGAAAGAAGGAATTCATCCGGACTACCATCCCGTCACCGTTCATTGCGCGTGCGGTAGTACGTTCCAGACCCGCTCGACCATCAAGGGCAACATGATACGCGTGGAAATCTGCTCGAGTTGCCATCCGTTCTTCACCGGCAAGCAAAAGCTGCTCGACACGGCAGGCCGCGTAGAGCGCTTCCAGAAGAAATACGCGAACAAAGCTGCGAAAAAGTAGTCCCGATAGCTCGCGTTTGCCCTCCCATAGGAGCCCCTAAGCTGGTGAAAACTGCACCATTGTGGTGCATCGTCGGGCGAGTGTCGAAACATGCCAAAAGTGTGTCGAGAAGTTTTGGCGCTTTTGTTGATGGCAAAGGATTTACGCGAATCTTTTCTCGGCACGTGTGTCGAGAAAAGCCATCCGGAGCACACCGACGAATTCGGATGGCTGCATCGCTACCGCGTGCTGATTTAGAAGGGCTTAGGAGATCGGCAGAATGGAACCTTTTGCGTCGGACGAGAGTCCTATCTTCCGTCGAGGACAGCATAAACATACCGGAGTTCAGGTCCCGGATGGCGCCTTGTAGTACCCCTGCGACCCGTCAGAGATTCGGCACGTCCTGCGGGTCGGCTTCCGCGCCAGCGAAAGGACATTTTTTCTTAGGGGAACACCAAAAACGCGATGCTGTTGGCCAGGTAGGGTGTCACTGTCAAATGACACCCTAGCGTTGGCCACTCAGGCGTGGCAAAGGGACGGGCTTGGGCGAAGATTGCCAGCAAAACCAAGGCTTGGGGAAGCATCGGGACGGAAGCGAGACGGCCGTGTGGCACCGACCGAGTGTGGGAATCGCTTCGCTGCCGGTTGAGGAATGCCGGTTCAGGACATGCACGGTGTACAATGACGCGGAAGATGGCCACGCAATTTTCTCCAGCGCCGGATTCACGGCAACAGTTCACCATTGAGACTGGGCCGGCGCGCGTCACGCTGCGCAATTGGTTCGCGCATCCTTTTGATTCCGCGATTGCCGCCGCGCGCACGTGTTATTCGCCGCGCATCATCGGACCGGAAGAGGTCACCGATAAGCAGCGGGTGACGATTGGTTCGGCGACGTATTACGGCGGCCATCACACCGTCTACCAACACGCGCATTTCGAGTTTGGCCTGGAGAACGTCAGCCGGCAATTCGTGTGGTCGTTCCTGCACGCGCATCCGTTCTACAACTCCGAGCAGCAAAGCCAGCGTTACGTGCGGCTCGACCGGGCGCAGGCGTACGTTCCTCCGCAAGACGCGAGCAATCCGCATTTTGGACCGGCCGAGCGCGAGATTTACGAGAGTGCCGTGGCGCGCGCGTGGCAGCGCTATCGAGAGCTGACGTCGATCCTGCAACCGGGCGCTTGCGCAATTCTCGGGGACATTTGGCACGTGAGCGAGATGTCGCATCCGAAGCGACTGCAGAAGGTGGAGAGGCAATCGGAAAAGCGGGCAATTGAGGTTGCGCGATACGTGCTGCCGGTTGCGGCGTTCACGGCGATGGTGCACACGCTTTCGGGGATCGTTTTGCACCGGCTTTTCCGGATGCAGGCGGCGAGCGACACCCCGGCTGAAGCGAAAGAAGTGATCGGGCAAATGGCCGAGCGGGTTCATGAAATTGATCCGCAGTTTTTTGACCGATTCGACAACGAACCGATGGAGCAGCTGCCGGAATGGGATGACCCTACTGTTTCGGCGAGCAGGCTCGCACGAGATGGCGAGCAATTTGCGCGTGAGTTCGATGAGCAGCTTGGCAATCTGACTTCGCGCTTGATCGACTACTCGCCAAGGGCGATTCAAGCAGTCGCAGCGGCGTATCGCGCGGTGCTTGGGTTGACGGCTTCCGAATGTTCGGATGCGGAAGCGCTCGACCGCATGCTGAACCCCGCTCGGAATCTTTACAGGCGCGAAACGCTGGACATTGGCGTTCATGCGCCGATGATGCGGCCACTGCAGCATGCGAATTTCACGTTCGCGAAAAAGGTCAGCCACACAGCCGACAGCCAGGATCAGCGGCATCGAATGGTCCCCGGATCGCGTCCGCTGTTGACGCTCGCGGATACGCGTTCGCCGGATTACATCACGCCGATGCTGGTCCGCGAGAACCCGAGGGCGCTGGAAATTTATCAGCAGGCAATGCAGGAAGCGTGGGACGCGAAGAACGAATTGCTCGATCGCGGCGTCCCGCCCCAATTCGCTCTGTATCTACTGCCGAATGCGAAAGCGATTCGGCTCGTCGAGTCAGGTTCGTTGCTGCACCTGCTGCACAAGTGGACAATGAGGACGTGCTTCAACGCGCAGGAAGAGATCTATCAAGCGTCGCTCGATGAAGTGAATCAGGTGAGCGCCGCTTTCCCCGAAATCGGGCGCTACATCGGGCCGCCATGCGTGCTGCGAGCGGGAATCTCGACGCCGATCTGCACGGAAGGGTCGCATTTCTGCGGCGTGAAGGTGTGGAAGGATTTCCCGAATGTCGTGCGGCGGATTTGAGGCCTTTCTCCAGCAGCCGCTATCTGCAAAGTCTCTCCAGTAAATCGCGATCGAACTTGGACATACGCTTCCGTTTGTTCTGATTCGCCCATTGGCGAAGCCATTTCCGGACGGCGGTTCGCCTATTCAATTTGAGCAGCCGGGCAGCGACGAATGTCCGCATGTCGAGATATTCTTTGCCTGCCACTGAATCGCGGCGAAGCGTGAGCCGGGCTTTGAATCGATCAGGGACGGAATCGAGCCTCTGAACCCTTCTAACCATGCGCACCATAAGAGCAAGCGGGTTATTTAGTAGTAGCGCGGCGGCCTTTCGCACGTCGGCGAATTCGGATGGACCATGTGTCGAGTACACGATTGCAGACGCACGGATGAGCTGTGCGTGCGTGGCCATCCCTCTGTCACGAAAGAAGCGCCGTAGTTGCCGCTTGGTTCTGCGGCCACCAAATCGTAAGAGAAGGAGGCAACCAGGGTTGGCAAAGAAAGAGTTCTTCCTGGACGATGCCACGTCATTGAGAACCCTGAGGGCCAGGTCACACAGGAATCTCGCCTGGGAATTGCGGACTTCCAACCGCAGAAGACTTTCGATCAGGATAAACTCAACATCTTCGTAGACTTGCTCTCGGTGCGACAGTATCCGCCGGACGAACGTCAAGTATTCGCGCGGCGAGCCGGAGCAACGCATGTAGTCAGCGATTCGCTCAGCGAGAGTTGGCGTGTTCAGGAGGTCACGAGGCGCGTACGGTCGCAGGAACTTTGCTCTAGTTAGGCCAGCCCACCGATATAACCGTTTTTGAATTTTTTCCCACTCGCCATGGCCCTTATTTTGTGAGGCGATTTTCCATTGCCGGCGCAGCTCCCGTACGAGCGTTTTCCGAGGTTTAGCCCGCCGGGCAATCAGATCTTCGATTTGGTCAAGTTGGGCATTTGCTTCTAAATGGAAATGCAGCTTCGCTTCCCTGAGCGAAAGAATCTTGGTCTTCTTGGCGTTCGGCGTTAGGTAAAGACTTGAGAGAGAACCTCCAAGTGCCGCCACTATGTTTAATCCATGAGATCGTGAGCTGACGCCGATCGCTTGATCGTCCATCCATCGAACGTATGCGTCTTTGCCTACGAGTCGGACCATTTCGCGGTCATGAGAAAAAAGGAACAAATTTGCTATGGTTCTGGAGCACTCGAATTCGTCCACGGGTAGTCCGATCCTAGGCGAATCTGAAAAGTCCGCTCGGATCGCAAGTCGTTCTAAGAGAAAAAACAATAGCCCGATCATCCGGCTGGGAATCGGAAAACCGCGCAATGCGTTGGAGACTTCCGAATGGAGAACGCTGTCGAAGAAGTTCGAGATGTCGCTGACAATGATGAATCGATGCACCCGCCGGAGAATTAAATGCTTTCGGTATTGTTCGTATTCGCGCCAATTGTGAAAGCTTCTCTTGGATGTAAATTTATATGGGGAAACAAACGTCGCCTGCTTTTGACGGGCCTGCTGCGCCGCGTTTTGAACAGCTCGCTGAAGATCGATTCTTCTGTAGTAGACATGAGGCTGTTGTTGCCGCAGTGCTTTGGTGTGAACAAAATTTGCGATCGCGCGAAACAGCACAATGTCCGGTATCGCAGGGAATGTCAGGCGTCTCCTAAAACCGCCCGATTTGGCTAGTGCGAATCGAAGTGGCGTTTGTGGCTCATAAGTCCCGGCTACGATTTGAGCTAGAAGGCGGGAGATCCACACGTCTGGCTGGATGTCGTAATCAAGGAAGTCGACGATGTCTCGGACAGTGGAATTTCTAACTTCCGCGCGAACTTCCTTCCAGGCAGCCCACAACGACGTTTTGGAAATACCGCTGATCGCGCCAGGCATGTGGGGCCTTATTTTATAGGAAGTTACAGAGCTGATGCATTAATGCTGCCGAAAAGTGCTTTGGTGGTACGAGCCGAGCGCCAGTTGTGGCGTGGTGTCGGATCTCGGTCCGCTGCCTCTAAGAATGAGCCCTCGTTCGAGTGATCAGACGCGGCTCAAGAGCGATTCTAGCGGGTGAGGATGCGAGTGACGGTGGGAGAGACGAGTTCGTATTTGATTCCGCGCCAGCGAATCTGGCGCGTGGCGAGCGAGGAAAGAAAATTCCACGCGAAGAGGAATGGCACAACCGGGGCGAGCGCGATCCAGACCCAACCCCAATCCTTAAGAGCTGCCTTCCATTCGGGGAGCAACTGATCCACCGCGGCTGTGCGAAGCGCGCCTTTCATTGCGGCGAGCAGCAGCGGAGCGACTGTAAGCAGCACCAGCGAGCCCCAGGGATCTCCGCTGATCATCGACGCGACGATCACGACGATTCCATAGCAAAACGTGAGCGAGTAGGCGAGGTGGGAGATCATGCCCATGAGCCATCGCTGCGGCGAATAGACGCGCGTGATGACGATTTGGCGCGTGGTGAAATCGAGGAGCTGAGTTCCCGTCCACGGATGGAGCGTCGCGCCCATGCACTCGGGACAAAAAACGATCGGCTTTCCGGCGTTCTGAAGCGCGCGCGTGAGCGTGAAATCGTCGCTGAGAGCGCCGTTCCAGGCTTCCAGGACGCCGGCCTGCTCGAACGTCTTCGAGCGGATCGCCATGCCCCCGCCCCAGCAGAAATTCCCCTTTTCCTTTCCGAGCATCGTCGCGATGGCTGCGTTCCAGGCTGAAGCCAGCGCACTAGCAAACCCTCCCGCGCCCATTTTGCCGCTCGGAACCATCCAGCGATAAGCGGTGGTGGCTCCGATCTTGACGTCTTGCAGAGGCGCGACCAGTTTGTGCAGCCAGCCGCGCGAGAAGCGAACGTCAGAATCGGCAAAAATCAGGACTTCGAATTTGTCGGCAGGCAATGCTTCGATTGCGCGGCGCAGGTTGTAAACCTTCTCGGAGCAATTTCCCGGAGGGCCGGCGATGACGATGTGTACAGGTTTGGAGCTTGCGGCCTTGATGCGTTCGATCACTTTTACGGCGGGATCAAGGCTTGTTGCGAGAGAAAAATAGATTTCGTAGCTCGGATAGTCGAACTGCGTGAGCGCACGGAGATTTTCTTCGAGGCCGGGCTCGGAACCTTTGCAGGGGCAAATCACGGCGGCGACGGGCGCGTGAAATCCCGAATGCGACGAGGTTCGACGGCGAACCATCTGGTACCACTCGAATCCGGCCCAAAGTGAGTAAAGGCCCGCCGCGATTTGCAGGAACGCGAGAATGTAAAAAGCGATGAGCACGAGGCGAGAATAGCAGGAGAGTTCGGGAGGTGTACCGGGATGGCACGAGAATGTGCTTAGCAGCACAACCCCCTGGTGGACAGAATGTTCAAATGGCCCAGCGGCTAAAGCCGCAGTCTTTGTTTGTAAGCCTTTTCGGCACGACTGAAGCCTGCCTGCGGTAGGCAGGTCGTGCCCTGACACGCACTGCAAACAGCAGGTCCCTCGTCGCGCCAAACATCGGCGCTCGCTCGGGATGACAAGGCGCCGGGCAAGGTCTGGAGCCGTAGAAGGTGTGGATATTCGCGCGCGAGACCTGCACGCGGCGGGCAGGCGCCCGCAGCACGGAACGACTCATCCTGCCTTCAGTAGGCAGGTTGTGCCCTGACACGAAAACAGCCTCGAGAGATGCAGCTTTTTTTTTCGAGAGCTTGTCCAGCGGCTCCGCAACGGATCAGACGTTCAATCTGAGCGGCGGGAAAGGACGGCGTGGAGGACGCGGTCGGCGGCGGAGTCGAGCTCCGATTCAAACTTTGCCGAGGCGCGACGTGCCTGCTCCATGAGCGATGGATCGAGTATAAACGCGACGCGATCGACGAAAGGCCCTGCAGGAACAGCGCGCGCAGTTCGTCCGGAGCGCTTCTGTTCGACGGCACGCAGTTTTTCGTAGAGTTCGAGGTCGCGCCAGAATTCTTCCGCGTCGCGCTCCGTCCATTCGAGGGTCTGGCCAAGCGCGGTGAAAAATTCCTCGCGGAACAGGTCGAGAATGGGAATCGAAAACTCCCAGGCATCTCGCTTGCGAAAGGGCTTCTGTGAACGTGCTTTCCCTTTGTGCTTCAACTGGCGCGGGGCTTTGACGGCGCGAACCGGCACGTGCACCTTAAGCCGCTTAGGCAGGGACGCTTCAATGCGCAACACCACGGTGAGGATTGCTTCGCGCCGAATCGTCTCGAGTTGTTCGCGATAGTGGCCGGGATGATCGGCGCGACCGGGACGGCGGTTCTCGGCAGCATAAACGTCCAAAAACTTCTCAACCATTTCGCCGCGATCAAGCGCACGCACGAGACCGATTGCGGTTTCGCGCGCGCGTATGACAAGCTCTCGTGGACGAAACGGCATGGCACTAGCTGTACGCGAATCGGCGGACGCACGCAACACGGAAACGGGAGTGATGCCAAAAAGAAAAGGCCCGGAGGATTTCCTCCGGGCCTTGATTGAACGTTTCTCGAAAAGGGCGCAGCAGGCAGCGCCCCTACGACTCCAAATTAGTGGAGCGGACCGGGAGCAGGACGTTCGGACCGCTCCTGGCCTCCGATCGGACCGCTTGGCGCGCGCACTTGCGGTTCGAACGGGCCGAGAGCGATGTCGAGCGCCTGTTCCACGTTGCGCACGAAGTGGAATTGCATCCCCTCGACCATTTCGGGTTTCAGGTCTTCCTTTGCGTTCGCTTCGTTCTCTTCCGGAAGGATCACTTCGCGGATGCCGGCACGTTTTGCACCGAGCACCTTTTCCTTGATTCCGCCGACCGGCAGCACCACGCCAGAGAGCGAAATCTCGCCCGTCATCGCCACGCGAGGCCGAACTGAACGGCCGCTAAGCAGGCTGACCAAAGCGGTCACCATCGCCACACCGGCGGAAGGTCCATCCTTCGGAACGGCGCCGGAAGGGACGTGGATGTGCAAGTCCTGCTTGCGGAAGAAATCTGGATCGATTCCGTATCGCTCGGAATTTGCACGCACCCAGGTGAGAGCCGCGCGCATGGACTCCTGCATGACTTCGCCGAGATGGCCGGTCATCGTGAACGATTTTCCGCCGCGCATCTTGCTGGCTTCGACAAAGACGATGTCGCCGCCGACCGGCGTCCAAACCAGCCCGATGGAAACGCCGGGCTTCTGGACACGTTCCTCGACTTCTTTTTCGAGACGGAACTTCGGCACACCGAGCGACTCGTGAATCACATCGGGCGTGATGACGAGCTTTTCGGTTTTGCCTTCGGCGATGCGGCGCGCTTGTTTGCGAATCAGCGTTGCGATTTCACGTTCGAGGTTACGCACACCCGCCTCGCGCGTGTAGTGGCGAATCAGTTCGTGCAAAGATTCGTCGGTGAATTCGATCTGCTCGCCAAGAGTGAGCCCGTGCTCCTTGGCCTGGCGAGGGAGCAAGAATCGCTTCGCGATATTGACTTTCTCTTCTTCCGTATAGCCCGGAAGTTCGAGGATCTCCATTCGGTCGCGCAGCGGCTCCGGAATCGGATCGATCCAGTTGGCGGTGGCGACGAACAGAACCTTCGACAGATCGAACGGAACGTCGAGATAGTGATCACGGAAAGTTGCGTTCTGCTCGGGATCGAGCACCTCCATCAACGCCGCGGCCGGATCGCCGCGGAAATCGCGTCCGAGCTTATCGACTTCGTCCAACATGAAGACGGGATCCTGGGTTTCGGCTCGGCGAATTCCCTGAATGATCTGGCCGGGCAATGCGCCGATGTACGTGCGGCGATGGCCGCGGATTTCCGCTTCATCGTGCATTCCGCCGAGCGAAATGCGGACGAATTTGCGTCCCATTGCGCGGGCAATCGACTTGCCGAGAGAAGTTTTGCCCACTCCTGGAGGCCCCAGGAAGCACAAGATCGGTCCCTTCATACCAGGCTGGAGCTTCTTGACCGCCAGGTATTCGAGGATTCGTTCCTTGACCTTTTCGAGGTCGTAATGGTCCTCGTCAAGGATTTGCTGCGCTTTGTTGATGTCGATTTCCTGCTCGCCTGTGCCGGACGTCTTGTTCCAGGGCAGAGAGGTCATCCATTCGAGATAGGTTCTGGAGACCATGTACTCGGCGGAAGCCGGAGTCATCTTCGCAAGCCGTTTCAGCTCGCGCTCGCACTCCTTCTTCGCTTCGGCGGACATGCCGGACTCTTCGACTTTCTTGCGCAGCTCCTCAACTTCAGCTTGCGTGTCGTCCGACTCGCCCAGCTCCTTCTGAATCGCTTTCATTTGTTCGCGCAACAGGAATTCGCGCTGGCTCTGGCTGACCTGTTCCTGAACCTGCTCGTTGATTTTATTTCGCAGCTCGACGACTTCCTTCTCTTTCGAGAGCTCGTTGATCAGCAGTTCAAGACGCTTGCGCACGTTGAACGTTTCGAGCAGCTCCTGTCGCACCATCGTATTCAACGACGGAAGGTTGGCCGCGATGAAGTCGGCGATGCGTCCGGGCTGGTCGATGTGCATGACGGCGGTCTGCAAGTCGTCCGAGAGCTGCGGCGAACGCGCCACTACTTCACGGAAAGTCTCCTGCACATTGCGCTGGAGAGCGGTGAGCTCGGAGTCGCGCTCGTCTTCGAGATCAGGCTGTAGTTCCACCCTGCTACGCAGGAAAGGCTTCAGCCCGATTACTTCGAGGACGCGGATGCGGTCCAGTCCTTCGAGGAACGCGACGACATTGCCATTAGGCATGCGGACCATCTTGTGGACTTTGGCCAATGTTCCGACAGCATGGATGTCAGAACCGCTGGGCTCCTCAATTCGAGGATCGAGCTGGGCGACTACGCCAAGCAGCTTCTCGGGTCCCTGCAGGGATTCGAGCAGGGCCAAAGAACTCTCGCGTCCGATCGGCAGCGGCATCACCGCACCCGGAAAGAGGACGGTGTCGCGCACTGGAAGAATCGGAAGTTCTTCTGGGATTGTTCTTGTTTCTCTTGCCACTTTTCCCCCTAAACTACCAAAGGCCAGACCGGCTAAGAACGAAACAGAACTGATAGAGCAAGTCGGTCGCCTTTAACCCTTAGATGCACGGGCGGACCAAAAAGAACGCGACAACCTTCGCGTCGATCTATTAACTAGCCTTAGCATACTGCACTAAGCCTTTAGATGCAAGCTCGCTGCGTTGCGATCCAGAGGCATAAGGCTTTGTAGGACATGAGTTTACCCTAATGTCGAAGAGGTGCAAATGCTTCCTGCACAAAGGCGACAGCCTGTTCGCGGGTGCTGATTTTCCCGTTCAGCTGTGCTTCTTCAACGGCGTCCAGAATTTCCTTGAAGGGGGGGCCGGGCCGGAATCCGAGGTCCTTCAAGTCATTCCCGGAAAGGATGCGTGCAGGACGGACCTCCTCGGGCTTCGTTTCCGCCAAAAAACGGCGCATAAATTCGTAGTTTTCGAGGTTCCGATGGCTCGAAAGGCAGTCCAAACGGTGCAGTTCCATGTGCTCCTCGAAGCGGTTGAGCCGCACGAAGCGTTTCAGGGTGGACGGCTTCATCTGCAGGACGTCCTTGAAGCGCAGATGATTCGCAACGAGCGCCGCGATCTGGTCGGTGTCTTCACTCGAGAAACGCAGACGGGAGCAAATCTCGGTGGCCATTTGCTTGCCGACTTCAACATGCTCGTCGAAGCGAATGCGCCCGTCCGGACCGGCCGGCGGCTTGAACGTGGGCGGCTTACCGACGTCATGGAGCAAGACGCCCCAAGCGAGCGTACGTGAGACGCCGGACCTGAGCTGTTCGAGCATCAGCAGAGTGTGCGTCCACACATCACCTTCGGGGTGGAATTGCGGTGGCTGCGCGACCCCTTTCATGCGGGTGATTTCCGGGAGCACACAGGCGAGCAGCCCGGTGTCGTCGAGAAGTTCGAACCCCTGACGCGCGGCGCCTTCGGTGAGAATCTTAGTAAGTTCGTCGCGAATGCGTTCAGCGGAGACTTGCAAGATCTCTTTCGCGAGCGCCTGGACGGCCGAAAACGTCGGACCGTCAATGGTATAACGGAAGCGTGCCGCGAAGCGGACGGCACGCATCATGCGCAGTTTGTCTTCTCGAAAGCGGAGCACGGGATCGCCGATCGCACGAATGATCCCGGCGCGCAGATCCTCGCGGCCGCCGACAAAATCGAGGACTTCGTTCGTGCTGGGATCCATCAAGAGCGCATTAATGGTGAAATCACGGCGGCGGACGTCGTCTTCGGGACGCCTGGAATACTCGACGCGATCGGGATGGCGGCCGTCGGAGTAGCCAATGTCCGAACGAAACGTCGCGACTTCGACCCGGGCGGAGTCGTCAGTTACAACCACAACGCCGAATTGCGCGCCGACTGCCAGGCTGCGCGGGAAGAGGCGCTGGACTTGGTCTGGAGTTGCGTCCGTCGCAACGTCAAAATCGGCGGGCTCGCGGCCGAGCAGGAGATCGCGCACGCATCCACCGACGAGATAGGCCTGGTGGCCGTTCTCGCGCAAAATACGACAAATGCAACTTGCGAATTCGCGCGCATCCATAGGGCGATTATGAGCCGAAAGGTCGGCGGCGCAAAGTTGGTCATCCGAAAGCGTCACTAGTGAATGGCCGTATAATCGGCTGATATGTCGACCACGACGAGCATGCCTCCAGGGACGGGGCCGGGGCCGAAAGGGCGGCCGGTGCGGTCGTTCTGGCAACGGGTAACGGAAGGGCTGGCGATCGATCAGCTCTGGGGACAGTTCGTCTCCGAAGCGAAGGCGAGCTACGGACTTTATTCGAAGGACGTTGATTGGGACGAGATCAGGCGAGAGCGGAGGAAGGTGAAGCGATTCTTCCGCTCCGTTTGGGCCGTATTTCAGGCAATGTTGATGAAGCTGACGCCCGCGCGCCGCGTGCTGTTGCTCATTGCGCTTGTACTGATCATCGTGCAGCCTCAATTTCAATGGGGCCGCGAGCAGGTAGGGTTTCAGTTGGAATGGCTCGGGGCGGTGATTCTGTTCGTGCTTCTGGCCCTGGAATTGGCTGACCGGGTCACTATGAAGCGGGACCTGGAAATTGCGCGCGAAATTCAGCAGTGGCTTGTGCCGAGCCATGCGCCCTTCGTGCCGGGGTTCGACATTGCCTTCGCAACGCGCCCGCAGAACACAGTGGCAGGCGATTACTACGATGCGTTTTTGCGCCCAGTGCCTGACGGGCAAAAGGCTTCACTGCTTGTCGTTGTGGCTGACGTTGCCGGAAAGAGCGTGCCTGCCGCGCTGCTGATGGCGACGTTTCAGGCCGGCCTGCGCGCCCTTGCGGCCACACCCGAATCACTAGACGAAATCGCTGCGGGGCTCGATCGCTATGCCCGCGCGCACAGCCTTGGAGGACTGCGGTTCACGACCGCGTTTCTGGCCGAGATCGATCCCGACACGCGGGAAATGCGCTACATCAATGCCGGCCATAACGATCCGATCTTGCGCCGGACGACAGGGGAGATCGAACGCCTGACGACAGGTGGTATTCCCTTCGGCGTGCCGCTTACAGACGATCACGACCATACGTATACAGCGGGCCGCGTCCAGCTTGGCATAGGCGATCTGCTTTTTGTCTTCACCGATGGCGTGATTGAGGCAATCGACGCTTCCGGACAAGAATTCACCGAAGCGCGGCTTCTGCCAACCGTCCGATCCGCCCCGTCGGAAAGCGCGGCGGACACGGTGCGTCGCGTGATGGGCGAAGTGAACGCGTTTGTCGGCCAGGCACGCCAGCACGACGACATCACTTGCCTCGCGCTGCGCACGTTTCCGGATCCCACAACTGACGGAGGCTCGCAGCAATAGCTCGCGGCCTTTGCGATTGGGGCGGATTAATCGCGGCGGTCGCGATCGCCCAGCGAACCGCCGAATTGGACCTTCGAGAATCCAAACTTGTCGCGCAGGCGATCGGTCGCGCGCGCGAGACGTTCGAGTTTGTCGCGCCGCTCGGGTTCCAGCAAATCAATCTGGGGCGTGGCTCCGGAAAATGACGAAAGAGCCACACCGACGAGCCGCAACATAGACTCGCCATCCCAATTGCGACTGAACAGCCCGCGCACAGATGCGAGGACTACCGCGTCGAGATCCAATGGCTCCGTCAGCGTTTCGTTACGCGTGATCGTTTTGAAATTCTTGTAGCGCAGAGTCAGGGTGATGGTGCGAGCATGAAGACCGGCGTCGCGCAGACGTTTGGTCGCTTTCTGGCAAAGATGGCTCAGCGTCGCTTCGAGGCGCGCGCGGTCATTCGTGTCTTCTCCGAACGTCTGATTGTGAGAAATCGACTTCGGCTCAGCATCGACAAAGAATTCATACGAATCAATCCCCCGAGCCTTTCGGTACAACGCCGTTCCCCATTTACCGAATATTTCCTCGAGCCTTTCAAGCGGCATCGTCTGCAGCTGAGCCACTGTGTCGATTCCGGCAGTCTTCAGCGCGGCTTCGGTGGCTTTGCCGATTCCCGGGATGCGACGCACGGGAAGAGGCGCGAAGAACGCGGCTTCGCTGCCGTGCGGCACCCAAACGAATCCGCGCGGTTTTGCCTGCTCGCTCGCCACTTTGGCCACCAATCGCGTACCGCCCAACCCGCCGGAGCAAGGCAGTCCTGTGGTTGACGTAATCTCGCGCAGCAGACGGTCTGCAGCACCCACGGCGTATCCGTTGATGCGTTCGGTGCCCGTCAAATCGAGATACGCTTCGTCGATCGAGGCCATTTCGACGATCGGCGAATATCTCTCCATGACGCCTGCGACGCGGTCGCTCCATTGGCTGTAGAGTTCGTGCCGATTGTCCAGGAAGATTGCGTGGGGGCAGAGTTTCGCAGCGGTGCGCAGCGGCATCGCCGAATGAACGCCAAATTGGCGCGCTTCGTAGCTGGCCGATGTGACCACGCCTCGCTGATCACGCTGACCGCCGACCACAACGGCCTTGCCTCGCAAGTCAGGCCTAGTGAGAAGCTCGACGGAGACGAAGAATGCGTCCATATCGACGTGGAGAATCCAGGTATTGGACTCGGCTGAGGTTTCGACGGCGTCGTGCTTGGCGCGAAATTGGGCGAGCTTGGGCATGGAGGACTCAGCTCAGAATATACGCCGGCGACCGGCGAGAAGGCGAAAGAAATACGAAATGTCTGTCGACCGCAGAACGCTTCGTGTCTTGGTCTTGAGGCGGGCACAGCATGCTGTGCCCCTACCGAACAGGCCAAGTCGACCAACGCGAGGCGTTTTTCGTGGTGGCGAATTAGACTCTTTCGGCGGCGATTACGCGAGAGATGCCGGCGAGATC